>OUWB010059164.1_pt1 | contig 127402 bp, 120 predicted proteins | sample 1779821 | NCBI WGS metagenome assembly OUWB01 (sample SAMEA3914806, study PRJEB12502) | metagenome | biome: forest; material: soil | place: Canada | collected 2011-08-03 | depth 0.1 m
TCGACTTCGGCATCATCGTCGACGGCGCAATCGTGGTGATGGAAGCGATCCTGCGCCGGCGCGAGGAACAGCCGACCGAGGAATTGCTCGAGGAAGACATTTTGGAGACCGCCAGCCACGTGGCGCGCCCGATCTTCTTCGCCACCCTGATCATCATCGCCGCCTATCTGCCGCTGTTCGCCTTCCAGCGCGCCGAAGGCAAGCTGTTCACGCCGATGGCCTATACCGTGGCCTATGCATTGTTCGGCGCCCTGCTTTGCGCGCTGACCCTGATCCCCGGGTTGGCCTATGCGGCCTTGCGCGCGCCGCGCAAGATATTCAATAACAAGCCATTGGTCTGGCTGACCAAAAAATATACCGAGACGCTCGGACGGCTGCTGAACCAGCCTTGGGTGAGCTACGTGATCGGCATCTGCATCCTGGTCGCCGTGGCGGTGCTCGGTGCCACGGCGGGCCGCGAGTTCCTGCCCGATCTCGACGAAGGCGCGCTGTGGCTGCAGGTACAGATGCCGACCGGCCTGTCGCTCGACCGTGCCAACGACATGGCTGCCGATCTGCGCCGCGTGCTGCGCGACTATCCTGAAATTTCCTACGTCGTGACGCAGCTTGGCCGCAGCGACGACGGTACCGATCCCTGGACACCTTCGCACATCGAAGTGCCGGTCGGGCTGAAACCCTACAGCCAATGGCCCAACGGCGAAACCAAGGCGCAGCTCATCGACAAGCTGACCAAGCGTTTCGATGCCATGCCCGGCTATTCGATCGGCATCAGCCAGCCCATCATCGATGGCGTGAATGACGCCGTCGGTGGCGCGCACAGCCCGCTGGTGCTGCGCGTCTACGGCACCGACCTGAAGGAGTGCCGCCGTATCGGCAACCAGATCGTCGATATCCTGCAAACCATACGCGGCACTGCTTCGGCTTCGCTGTTCCAGGAACCGCCCATCCCGCAGGTGGCGATCAAGGTCGACCGCGAAAAGGCGGCCCGCTTCGGCATCAATACCGCCGACATTGCGGCCTTGATCCAGACCGGCGTCGGCGGCGCACCGGTGTCCCAGGTCTATGTGGACGACCGCATCTACAACGTCACGGTGCGCTTCCCGAAGGAAGCCAAGAGCAGCACCGAAGCCTTGGGCAACCTGTTCCTGAACAGTTCGACCGGTGCCAAGATCGCGCTATCCCAGGTAGCGCAGATCACGCTGCAAACCGGGGAAAGCACGATTTCGCATGAGGCAGGCGAACGCCAGGTGACGGTGCGCATCGACAACCGTGGGCGCGACCTGACTTCTTACCTGGCCGAAGCGCAGCGCCGCATCGATGCCGAAGTCAAGTTCGATCCGCAGCACTATCGCCTCGAATGGGCCGGCCAGTTCGAGAACGAACGCCGCGCGCAGGCGCGCCTGGTGGTCATCCTCGGCGTCGTGCTGGCCTTGATGTCGGTGCTGCTGTTCTTCCAGTTCGGCAAAATCCGCCAGGCGGTGCTGATCCTGGGCGTGGTGCCGATGGCGACGTTAGGCGGCTTGATTGCCATCCACGTGACCGGCGAAACGCTGAACGTCGCCACGGCCGTCGGCTTCATTGCGCTATTCGGCGTGTCGGTGCAAAACGGCATCATCATGGTGGCCAACTTCCGTCGCGTGCGCGGCGAGGGCCTGGCGCTGCGCGACACCGTGATCGAAGGCGCGGCGGAGCGCTTGCGCCCGGTCTTGATGACGGCCACCGTGGCCTCGTTCGGCATGCTGCCGGCGGCGCTGGCAACCGGGGTCGGCACCGACGTGCAGCGCGGCCTCGCTACCGTGGTGGTGGGCGGCTTGATCGTGTCGACGCTCTTGACGCTGTTCATCCTGCCGACCTATTACTTCGCCATGGAACGCTTCTTCGAAAGCAAGACCTGGGGCAAACGTTCAAGGAAGAATCGCTGATGCGCGCCGCTCCCCGTTACCTCGCACTGGCTGCGGCAGGCATGCTCGCAGGATGCGCCGTCGGCCCGGACTATGTGCGCCCGCATGATCCGCTGCCGCCGTCCTACACGCCCAACGACAAGGCGCCGATTGCGGATCAAACGGTCAGCGACAAGGACCTCCCGGCGCAATGGTGGGAATTGTTTCATTCCCCCGCGCTGAACCAGTTGGTCGAGGACAGCATCAAGCACAATCCCAACCTCGATGCAGCCCGTGCCGCCTTGAAGGGCGCGCAGGAAAACGTCTATGCGCAGCAGGGATTCTTTTATCCCAACGTCGGCGCCTCGTTCACGCCGACGCGGCAAAAGGTGGCCGGCGTGCTCTCCAGCCCGTTGGCGTCGAATGCAAACTATTTCAATCTCTATACCGCGCAGGTGTCGGTGTCCTACACGCCCGACGTGTTCGGCGGCAACCGGCGCCAGGTCGAATCGCTGCAGGCTCAGGCCGATATGCAGCGCTTCGAGCTGGAAGCGGCTTACCTGACGCTTTCCTCTAACGTGGTTGCGGCGGCGATCACGGAAGCCTCGCTGCGCAGCCAGATCAAGGCGACGCGCGAAATCGTCGCCGACCAGGAAAAGCTGACTGCGATGTTCCGCCGCCAGCTCGATTTGGGCCAGGTGTCGGAAAACGACCTGGCGACGCAGGAAGCTGCGCTCGCCGCTGCCGAAGCAACGCTGCCGCCGCTGGAAAAGCAATTGGCATTGCAGCGCGATTTGATCAAGGTCTTGGCCGGTCGCTTCCCGAGCGAGACACTCGACGCCAGCTTCGAGCTTGACGGCTTGCAATTGCCGGGCGAGCTGCCGTTGTCGCTGCCTTCAACCTTGGTTGAACATCGCCCCGACATCCGCGCCGCCGAAGAGCAATTGCATTCGGCCAGCGCCGACATCGGCGTGGCCGTGGCGAACCGCCTGCCCAATATCACGCTGGGGGTTTCGTCCTACGGTTCGTCGGCATTGAGCATGGCCGACCTGTTCAAATCCGGCACCGGTTTCTGGGAGTTGGCCGGCGGCATCACCCAGCCGATCTTCGACGGCGGCACGCTCAAACACCGCGAAAACGCCGCGCAAGCCGCGTACGACCAAGCTGCGGCACAATATCGTGCCACCGTGCAAAACGCGTTCCAGAACGTCGCTGACGCGCTGCAGGCGGTGCAATCGGACGAGGCCGTCCTGCGTGCGGCACAGAAGGCATTGAAGGCCGCCGATAAAAGCCTATCGATCGCGCGCCGCCAATTGCAATTGGGCGATATCAGCGCCCTGATGCTGCTGAGCGCCGAGCAAACCTACCAGCAAGCCAAGCTGAACCAGGTGCAAGCCCAGGCCAATCGGCTGTCGGACACCGTGGCGCTGTTCCAGGCGCTTGGCGGCGGCTGGTGGAACCGCCAGGCAACCGCTGCGCCATAGGCGGCATTGCGCTATGCTGCATGCATAAGATCAAATAGAGGGGACGAATAGAGCATGGAAATCACGCGCTACGAAATGGGGCCGCGCTTCAGTGAAATGACCGTGGTGGACGTGGGCAACGCCAAGATGATTTACCTGGCCGGGCAAGTGGCCGAGAACACCTCGCTCGACGTCGGCGGCCAGACGCGCGAAATCCTGCAATTCGTCGACCGCCTGCTGGCCAAGGCCGGCGCAGACAAGACCAACGTGGTGACGGCACGCATCTACCTATCGTCAGTCGGCGACTACGCCGCCATGAACGCAGCCTGGGACGACTGGGTGGCGCCCGGACACACGCCGGCACGTTCGACCACGGGCGCGCGCCTGATCCATCCGGACTACAAGGTGGAGATCGAAATGACGGCGGCGATCAAGGCCTAACCACAAGCCATTCGTCACCCTCCCTCACAGTTGGGCAAACCATCTTGTCCGGCCTATCCGATCGCAGCGATGAGATCGAGATGGGTGCCCTCGTCGATGAATCGATAGCCCAGGCGGCGATACACGCCGTTGCTGGTGGGGTTGGCCATGTCGGTCGCGAGGAAAACCCTGCCGCAGCCCTGCCCTTGCAAGGCCGCGCTCAACTGGCCCACCAGCGCTCCGGCATAGCCCTTGCCACGCTGCCCGGGCAGGGTGTAGACCATGCCGATGCGCGCAATCGGCGCACTTGGCCGGCCGAGCGCCTTGGCGACCGGAACGCCCTCGACTTCCCATAGCCACTCGAGCGGCATCGGCGCGTTAAGCCGGTCGCTGATCATGCGCTCCAATGAAGCCTTGTCGTACGGCAGGTTGCATTCATGGATGAAGGCGTCTTCCCATGCCAGCACCAGGGCATAGTCGTCCGGTGTGGCCGCACGCATGCGCCCGGCGCAGGTGGGGATGACCGGCGGCGTGTCGAGCGTATGGTTGCCCAGACGAACGCGCTCGCTGGCGCGCAAGCCCAGTCGCGCGGCAATGCGATACGCCGTATCGACCTGCCCGGTCAGCGCCTCGGGCCGCATGCCGTCTTGCGCCAGCGCTTGCACCACCAGATCGATTGCTTCATCGTCTATCGCGGTAAATGCCAGCAGCCGCATCGGCGCAGCAGTCGTGATCACGGCGGCGCCGCAGGTCACGCCGTTTTGATGCACGCGCGCAAGCCATAGCCGGCGTTGCGCCACCTGCTCCGAAGTCAGGCCGCGCGTGGTGGAATACATGTGGCTGCACGACGCTGCCTTGGCCAGCAGAAACGCGTCGGTGTCTGCGCGAAATTCTTCCGGATCGGTATAGCGTTGAATCTGCATGATGGCGTTCGCCGCGAAAAGGAATCGCATAAGCGAGTCGGGATAAAAAAAAGCCGCCCGAAAGGGCGGCTTCCGGTTGGGTGGGGCTGCTTTAGCTGGCTAGTGGCTTCAGTTCGCCTTCCCAGGGTTCGATGGCGAAATCGAGGAATATGCCTTCGCGATAGCTGTCGGCACCGAACAGCTTGTCCTGGCGCGCCTGGCCGATGGCTATGCGCGACAGCACTTCATCACCCGGCATGGCCGTCTGCCGAAAGGCGTCCGGGTCCATTTCGATATTGATAACTTGTCCAGATTTGCCTGCCGGCGCATCCTGGGAAATGGCAAACTGTCTGAGCTTGCCATCGTCCGCATAAATGGGCTCGATGACGTAACGGCGACTGCCGCCGTCAACAGGGAACTGGAATTCATAACCGGCTGTGGTCATATGCCCTCCAATCGAAGCGTGCGCAAAAAGCGCGGGTTGGAACAAAAACAGCGATGGTGTCATTGGATACTATACACGGCATGCGAAAGGCTTGCAGTGCTTGATGCAATGACATTACTATCTGAGCGCGATCTCGCAAAATACGCAAAACCATTGATGAAATCCTATCCTCTGACTCGCTGCCTTGCAAGTGGTTTCACCTTGATCGAAGTCATGGTCGTCATTGCAATCATCGGCATTCTGTCGACGCTGGCCTTGCCTTCGTACTACTACAAAATGGTCGGCGACCAGATCGCTACCATCGCGCCTTTGTTGACAGTTGCACAAGCGCCGGTGGCGGCATCGTGGAGCATCACCCAGACGCTTCCGTCGACTAACACCGTGGCCGGCCTGCCCGCAGCGGACAAGATGGTGGGGAACTACGTGAGCTCGGTGCAGATCGTCAATGGCGCGATCAATATCACCTTCAGCAATCGCGCCATGCCGGCCTTGAGCGGCAAGGTATTGAGCTATCGCCCGGCGGTCGTGCCGGATTCGCCCATTGTGCCGATCACCTGGGTCTGCGGCAACGCCTCCGCCCCACCCAAGATGGTGGCGCAAGGCGTCAACCAGACCTCGATTGCCGCCGCCTATCTGCCGCGCGGCTGCAAATAGCGGGGGGCGCCGAGCCGGGCGCGCCGAGCGGGGGGTGCCTAGCAGGGTGCCCCGAGCGGGCGAGTGCCCAGCCAGCCGCGCTTTCCGCAATGATGGCTTACATGCCGCTCAAACGACGAATGTATTTGGTCGCAATCGAGCCATGCGACAACATGCTGTCGTGCACCGATTGCAGATCGCCGCCGGTCTTGGCTTGCAGGTCGCGCGATAGCGCATTCAACTCCATGTTGCCGACGAAGTAAGTCGACAGCTGGGTTGACGTCAGCAAGGCACGGCGCCACTTGCCGGCGGCCTCCCCTTCTTCCTGATAGCCCTGGTCCATCATCAGCTTCATGGCGTCCTGCTCGCTCATGTTGCCGGCGTGGATTTTCTGGTCGAGGATGGCGTTGATGATCAGGCGCAGGCGCATTTTCATCTGTTCCATCTTGGTCTCCGGGCCGCCGAAGCCGGCATCGGCCATGAATTGCTCGGCATAGGTGGCCCAGCCTTCGACGAAAGTGCCGCTGTTGAACAGGTCGCGCACGTTGGTCGATTTCTTCACCTTGTTGGCGATCGCCAATTGCACGTAATGGCCGGGCATCGCTTCATGCACGGTCAGGTCGTTCAGCATGGCGTCGTTGTATTCGCGGAAGAACGAGGCGGCGCGTTCGGGCGTCCAGTCGGCGGGCGTCGGCGAAATTGCGTAGAAGGTGGCGCCGTTCTTTTCCAGCGGGCCGGAAGGATCGCAATAGGCAACCGACACGCCGCGCTGGAATTCCGGCATCACGATCACCTGGATCGGGTCCTGCGGCAGGGTCAGCAGATGGTGGCTGCGTACGAACTCGGTTGCCTCCGCCAGCTTCTGCTTGGCCTTGGGCACGATATTGGCATTGTCGGAATGCGCTTCGGCGATCTTGTCGAGCACGGCGCGCACGATCTGCTTGCCGTCGCCACCCTCGGTCGGCTTGCCGGGGAAATAGCTGCGGTAAAGCGGCAGCGCCGTATCAAGCATGTTTTTCTGGGTGCGCTGCAATTCGCTTTCGGCACCGGAGAGAATCTGCTCCGGCGTCAGGTCGGAATCGAGCGCATAGCGCAACTTTTGCCGGAAGCGATCAGCGCCGATGCGGAAGTCGCCATTCGAGCGCGGCAGCAGATCCTGTTCCAGCCAGCGGCCATAGCCTTCCAGGGCGGCAGCGGCCTGCTTGCGCGCCGGCGCCAGCTTGGCGCGCATGGATGGCTCGTCCTTCAGGTATTCGTCGAGCTCTTCGCGCACCAGGGCAATGGCGCCCTTGTTCTGGGCGATCGCGGTTTCGGTGAATACGCGCGGCGGATTCTGCAGGTTTTTTTCGGCCGCCGCCACGATCGACGGAAATGCCAGGAGCCGCGCACGCACCGCTTCGAGCCTTTGCTTCAAGGGCGCATAGTCGCGCGCCAGGAGCAGGTAGATGCCTTCCGAGGGATTGTAGTAAAGCGGTTCGCGCGTGGAAACGTGCATCTCTTCGATATCGAACAGGCGCGAATGCAGCTCGTTTTGCAGGATGGCCGAATCGACCGCGTCGTCGGGCGACAACTTGGCGGCGGGAATCGCCTCCAGGGCGGCGAGCGTGTTGTGATAGAGCTTGCGATCGGCGGCTTCGCCCTTTTGGCTGTAGTCGCTGGTGCGGCTGTCGTAGCGATGATCGCCCAGGCCAGTCGCGGTTTCCGGGTGTGTCTTCAGCAACTTCTCGATGAAGCCGTTGGCGATCGCTTCGTAGCGAGTATCGGCTGCATTGACTGCATCAGCGGCATGAGCCGACGCGACAAGCGCAGCACCGGCAAACAATAGCGCCAGGCTGCAAGACATTTTCTTACGCTTCAATAGCATGATCGACTCCGCATCATTATGGTTTTGGGCAAGGCACCTCCGGTCTTTGCCGAAGGCAACACGCATTGTACGGCTTTCGCCCGGCATCACGGAGGAGCAGCTTGCGAAGCGTCAGGGATGTTCGCTATCGAAGGTCATGGATTCGCGGCGCACCAGATAAATGCCGCTGACCACGATCACTGCAGCACCGGCCCAAGTCCAGCCGTCGGGCAAGGTATGCCAGACGATCCAGTCGATTGCCGCGCACCAGGCCAGCGCCGAGTAGTCGAAAGGCGCCATGGCCGATGCCTCGCCATGCTGATAGGCGTAGGTGATCAAAAGTTGCGCGACGAATCCTGTTGCCGCCAGCCCCAGCAGCGTCATCGTGTCATCCGCGCGCACCGGCACCCATCCGGGCGAGGCCAGCACGCCGGCACCCAAAGCAAGCGAGAACATCAGCCAAAATACCATGCTCTCGGCGGAATCGGTCTTGGCCACGATGCGTACGGTCAGCGAGCTGACGGCATAACAAAGCGCCGTGGCCAGAATGGCAAAGCCGGCCATGGTGAAAGAGTGATTGAATCCGGGGCGCAATATCACGAGCACGCCGAGAAATCCAAATCCGATCGCGCGCCAACGGGAGGCATCGACCTTCTCCTTCAACACCGGCACGGAGAGCGCGGCGATCATCAGAGGTGCGACGAAAAAGATGGCATAGGCTTCCGACAGCGGCAAGGTGCGCAAGCCATAGGAAAACAGGAACAGCATCACGATGCCCAGCACCCCGCGCAACAAGTGCAATGGCCAGCGCACCTTGAACAAGCCGGGCAGCGCGCGCCGCCACAATACATACAGGAACACAAGCGGCAGCGAGGTCAGGCCGCGCAAGGCGGCCACCTGCATCGCCGGGTAATGGGCGGCCAGGAATTTCAATTCCATGTCCATCACGGAAAACAGCAAGTCGGCCAGAAGAACCGCAGCAACCGTGCGCAGATAGACCGAGCGGCGGCTGGTGCCGCCGGCCAAGGTAATGGAAGAGGAACTCACGATGCGTTACCGGACAAGCGATACAGCGCTTGCCGCGCCGTCAGGTCCGCCCGCTGCGGGCGCGGATGCGCGCGCGCCACTCGCCCAGGGCCGTCAGCGCGCCCTGGAATTCGCGTTCGATCAGATCGGCCTCGGCCGCAGTGATCACGCCGTCGAGCAAGGCGTCGGAAACGACTTCGGCGACACTGCCGACCTGGCTCATGACGCGGCATACCGTCTGCGACAAGTCGTCGGTACTCACCTGTTCCGGCTCGGGCACGACGAAAGCCGCCATGCCATGCCGCGCCAACAGCGCATGCAGCGGCAGCAAGGCATCCTTGACGTCCGCGGCGATGCACAGCTCGACGATCTGCGACACTTCCTCGAACGAGGGATAGTGCGACTCGATGCCCGGCGCCAGCTTGTTGCGCAAGACGTTGGCCGAAATGTCCATCTTCTGCGCCAAGGCCTCGAGCCCGCCCGGATAGGCCCGCGCCACCTTGTAGAGCGCGTCGTGCTGGTTCATGTCCGAGTATTTGCGAGTCATGGCCTGAGTCCTTTGGTATTGCGCGATCAATGCGTGCGAAATTTCCCTGCAGACAAGTATTTTACTCGACGAATCGAAGCTTGCACCGTAAAACCGAGCGGAATCGATAACTGAATCGACAACATCACGCATTGCATAATTGTCAAATAACAACTTTGTTATCAGATTTACGTATTTGTCTACCTGTTAAATCCTACAGGGTGCAAACCTTATAAAAAACATTCAACATAGCACACTGACTTTCGGTGGCAGTTTGGCTGCGTGCCCGTATGTACAACATGTGCACCATGCCAATCGCCTTACCCGGTATTCCTTGGACATCCAAGGCAGGCCGGATTTATTCCCGGTGGGAAAGTATGCGTCATTTCGATGTCGTCGTAATTGGAGCCGGCCCGGCAGGTGCAGCAACCGCCCTGTCGCTACGCAAGAATCACCCGCACCTGTCGGTCTTATTGCTCGAGGCCAGCGATTTTCAATTGGTGCGCCCCGGCGAAACACTCTCGCTCGAGGCTATCCCGCTTTTGCAGCAATTGGAAGTGTTCGATTTTTTCCTGGAACAAAATCACCGCTCCGTAGAAAACCAGGATGACTTGGGCGGCACCGGCCCGGTGGCCGGCACCGATGCCGAAGGCGGCTGGCACCTCGACCGCAGCCGCTTCGACAGCATGCTGGCCGGTTACGCCGCGGCTTCCGGCGCGGCCTTCATGCGCGCCATGCTCGACCAGGTTCAGCTCGATGCGAGCGGGTTGTGGCAATTGCGCGCCAACGCCGGCGCAGTCAGCCATGCGCTTTCCGCCTCATTCATCATCGACGCGAGCGGGCGAAGCGCCCGTTTCGCTTCTGAAATCGGTGTTGCGCAGACCGCGCACGATACGCTGGTTTGCCTCACCCGCATCATTGCGCTTGAAGACAGCAGGCAAGCCGGCACAGGCTGCCTGATTGAGGCGTTCGAGCACGGCTGGTGGTATTCCGCCCCGGTTGGCGAAAAGTGCCTGGCCGTGTCCATCATGACCGATGCCGATATCAGCAAGCGTCTGCAGCTATCCGGACTCGACGAATGGAGCCGGCAACTGGAGGCCGCGCCGCAGACCCGCGCGCGCATCGGGCAAGCGCAGCCGCGCAGCGACTTGAGCATACGCGCTGCGCATACGCGCAACCTGGCAAGTTACGCCGGCAACAATTGGCTCGCTGTCGGCGATGCCGCAGCCTGCATCGATCCGCTTGCTTCGCAAGGTGTGCTGCGGGCGCTGCGTTTCGGCCTGCACGCCGGAAATACCGTCGGGGAACAGTTCGGCAAGCGCCTGCCGTCAGGATTGCAGGACTATGCGCAGTTGGTGCAAACCGAATTCGACAACAACCTGATGTTGCGCCTGGAAGATTACCGTCTGGAACAGCGCTGGGCCGCTTCGCCATTCTGGATACGGCGCCACGCACCGCAAAGCCTGTCGGCCCATCTGGCGGCAACTGGCGCGCGCGGCAGCAACGCATCGTTCGACAGCGCCCGCTTCCCGCAGTCCTGATCCACTTTCCACGAAGCAAATAAAATCGCGCCGGGGGGCGGCGCGAAATCCGTTATTTCGGCAAAATCATGCCGGCCAGCCCTTTTCAAAAAGGACCGTTCCCGGCGACGCCACAACGATCAAGACAAGTTGGACTGCGGCGCGGACTGCGTCGGACCTTGGCCCGCAAGGCGGCGCTTGTCGGGATATTTGTCGCTGATGCGATATTGGCCGCGGCGATCGCCCATCAAGGCACGCAATTCAGCAATGCTCATTTCGCTGAATTCATGCATGCGGATCAAAAGCGATGCGCCGATAGGCAGCTTGTTGTGACGAATTTTGGAAATCACCGGAGGAGTCACTTCCAAGGCACGCGACAACGCTGCATCGTTCTTCAGATGAAAACGCTCAATCAGCGAATCAAGCAGCCGATTGGGGTTGTAATCATTCTGGGTGAGCAAGCCTTCTGCATTCATTCTTTCCTCCATTCATTGGTCACAGGTGAGCGTGTGACTCGTGAACCGATGGAAAAGTTCACCATGTACAACTCCGACGTTACAATTTATCTATTCTTTTTTTGATTTTCGCGCCGGCATGTTTTCCAGGAGAAATCTCGTTGCCGGGCATCAATCGGAATTGATCAATCGACCTCGCGCACCGTGCTTGAAGTCAGCGCCATGAGCGCGATGATGATACTCATTGCCAGGCCGAAAACCGGCATGATCAGGCCGACCGATGCGCCACCGGCCAAGAGTGCCGATACGACGGCATAAGAGACCGGCGACAGCCCCATCGAGGTGACCGAGTTGACGCTCATTACCCGGCCGAGCTTGTCGCGGTCGGCATACTGCTGCAACACCGACAGCATGGGCACATTGTTACAAGCCACGCAAAAACCGAGCGCCCATTGCAGCGCCACGGAAAACGGCAGCGAATACGACATGCCCTGCAAGGCAATCAATCCGCCTTCGATGACGATCAAGACGCAGATCAGGGCCAAGCGTTTGCGGCGCGGCGGAAATCGCATCAAGGCGGCAAACCCGCAAATCATGCCCAGCGCATAGGCGCTTTGCAGAAACGACAGCCCGCGCGCTCCCGACGTCAGATGTTCGCTGGCGATGATGGGGATGCCCACCGTCACCGCGCCGGTAAACAGCAGGTTGGCCACAATATAGATCGACATCTGGGTGCGCAGCACACGGCTCGCGATGACATAGCGCAAGCCCTCTTGCAAGGCGGCCAGTTGATTGAGCGTATGCACTTTCGCCCGGCCGACCGGCTCCCGCACCGATGCGATCATCAAGGCGCAGGCCGCCATCAAGAAAGCGGTGAGACTGTAACTCGCCAAATAAGATGGAAAAACGCCGAGCAGGATGCCGCCAATCTGCGGGCCGACGATCAAGCCGATCTGGTTGGTTGCCTGCATCACGGTATTGGCACGCGGCAATTCCTCCTTGTCGACGATGGAGGGCAGCAAGGCATCGCGCGACGGCCAGAAAAACGCGTCCAGCGTACCGAATGCGCCTGCCACTGCAATCAAGGCCCAGATGCTCATGCGCCCCTGCCAGAACAAAAAGACGCCGCAAAGCATGACTGCCAGGCGCAGCACGAAGGTGGTGGTCATCATGCCGATCTTGGGCAAACGGTCGGCCAGCACGCCGCCATACAGCATCAAGCCCAGTCTCGGCACGCTCGTGGCGATGGAAACCCAGGCGAGTTGCGACTTCATGTGCAGCCCATCGACCACGTACCAGTTCTGCGTGAACAGGACGATGCCGAGCGTGACGTTATCGAAGATGCTGGTGAGCCAGACGAACAGGAAATTTCGGTTGCGGAATAAGCCGTGCATTGGATGAATCAATAAAGCGGAATCAATGGAGCAGTCAGCGCAGACTTTATCATCTCTTTGGTATCAGAGTGGTCTTATGGCGCCGCTTGATGCGTCGACGCTGCCGTCACTGCCGAAGAGGTTTGCAATTGGTCCCGCGCCAGGAACTGCTATCATGCGAGAGAGTGAAATAAAAAATGCACGTTTAACAATTGTTTGCACTCCGGTTTGTACGATGTGCTTGCAACTCTGCTATCATTTTAGCCATCCAGGAAAAGCCCAAAGACCAACATGAATGCGGTAATACCTCCCGCCAAAGCCGATGCCGGCAGCCGCCGTTTCGTCATCGAGATGATCGGTTTTTCCGACGCAGAGAAATCGATGCTGGCGTCGACCTTCCGCCTGACCGGAAGGCGTGTGTTTTCCTATGCCGAAGCCGGCGGTCCCAATGACCGTACCGACATCTATCTCGCCAATGCCGACAATGCCGAAGGCTTGCAGCAGTTGCAGGCGCGCTCGCCCAATGTGCACGCGCCGGCTGTGCTGATCGGACGCACGCCCAGCGACAGCGGCTGGCCGCAGGTGGACCGTCCGATCCACTGGATGCGCCTGTTCGAGCAGATGGACAACAGCATGCAGGCAGCGCTCCTGGAGCGTGCCCGGCGCCAGTTCGGTGCCACGACCGACGTGCAATGGAACGGCCGCACCTATCGCCGCGCCGGCGACCGCGACGCGACGCCGGCGGAAGAACTGACCGAAGCCAAGCCGACCGAGACCGTGCTGGTGGTGGACGACAGCGCCACCGTGCGCGCCTTCATGCGCGCCAAGCTCGCCCCTTTCCGTTTCGACGTGGACTTTGCAGAGAATGGCGAGACCGCCATCGACATGGCGCAAGCCAAGCGCTACACCTGCATCTTCCTCGACATCATGATGCCGGGCATCGACGGCTACCAGGTGTGCAAGCGCATCAAGGGCAACGCCTCGACCAAGGACACGGCGGTGGTGATGTTGAGCAGCAAGTCTTCCGCCTTCGACAAGTTTCGCGGCAACTGGGCCGGCTGCGATGCCTATCTGGGCAAGCCGGTCGGGGAAGATGAGTTGTTGACGACGATTGCCCGTTTCCTGCCGGGGGCGCGCAAGATTGTTGACGCGATGTAACAAGACCGTCATACGGCAAGGAAGCGGATGGGGATGCCAAGGCCTCCCCGCGGACCTTCCCGGCAACAGCGCCAAGCTCGCTTAGGCGTGGCCTTTAACGATCAAGCATGGCCTCGGCGGTAGTCAACAAGCGCTTGGCTGCCGTCTTTTCTATCTTCTTGATGAAGGCCGCCGCGAGTTGCGGCACCATCGCCTCCAACTCGTCGCGGTTGTCGCACGCCATCACTTTCTGCTTCAGCAGATAACCGTCGATTTCAAGGAATTGATCGAGGGCGGCTGCCAGGTGCGCGCGCGCCGCCATCAGGTTGCTGCGCAAAATGGCGGCGGGAATCACCGACTTAGGCTCCGCCTCTTCCTGCATCGCCTGCAAATCGCGCTCGGCTTGCGCCAACGGCGGCAGGCGCGCATCGGTTGCCGGCACCCTGACCGCTGTCTTCGGCGCCATCATCTGGGTCGGCGTCAATTCGAGCATGGTGGCGACGCCCAGGATGGTGGCAACCTCCATCTTGGTGGCGGCGCCCAGGATGGTTTCGAGTTCCAGCAGCGTGACGACTTCGAGCGGCGCGGAAAGCACGCGCGGCGCAGACGGCCGTTGGGGTCTTTCCAGTGCCGGTTCGATCCTGGTCGGCACATCGAGGATGGTCGGCGCAATCGGCGGCAGGTCGGGACGCGGCGTGCCGTCTCTCTGCAACACCGTATGCGCAGCGTCGGACAACGTAATAGGCTCCGCATCCATCGCCAGCGGCTGTATGGTGTGTTCCGGCTCGGGGATCTTGATCAGGCCCTTGTCGATCAGCATTTGCAGCGCGCCGGGCGTGACGCCGGCGGCATCCATCAGCCGCTCGAGCTCATCGAGCGACTTGGCGCCATCTACCAAAAGTAGCGCGGTACGGATGCGCGGGGCCAAGCCCAGGGCGCGTGCGCGGATCTCCTGGGTTCCTTCTTTCGTTTTGACAGGAACGACTTTGCGTCCCATTCCAGCCTCTAGTGTTGGTTCGATTGCGATTGAGTGTAACAAGACCTTCGTGCAGTCTGCCACGTATTTGCAGTATAGCGGCAGGTAGCCGCCAAGGCTTGAATTGCGTCCGGGTAAGCGTTTCGGCATGTGCCGACGTCGTCGGCGCAGTGCGTCGGGCAGCGTTGCGCTATTATCGAACGAAATCATCTTTCTGTCAGGCAGCAATATGGGCGCGCATAAAATCGCAGTCATCGCCGGCGACGGCATCGGCAAGGAAGTCATGCCCGAAGGCTTGCGGGTCTTGACCAAGGCCGCCGCGAAATTCGACATTGCGCTCGATTTGCACACAATCCCCTGGGCCAATTGCGATTATTACCTCGAACATGGGCGCATGATGCCCGACGATTGGTTCAAGCAGCTGGAACAGTTCGACGCCATTTACTTCGGCGCAGCCGGCTGGCCGGCAACGGTGCCTGACCATATTTCGCTATGGGGTTCGCTGATCAAGTTCCGCCGCGAATTCGACCAATACGTCAACCTGCGTCCGGTGCGCTTGATGCCGGGCGTGCCCTGCCCGCTCGCCGGCCGCAAACCGGGCGACATCGATTTTTTCGTGGTACGCGAAAATACCGAGGGAGAATATTCCAGCGTCGGCGGGCGCATCTTCGAAGGTACGGAGCGCGAAACCGTTTTGCAGGAAGCCGTGTTCACGCGCAAGGGTGTGGACCGCATCCTGAAATACGCCTTTGAGCTGGCGCAAAGCCGCCCGGCCAAACATCTGACTTCTGCCACCAAGTCCAACGGCATCTCGATTTCCATGCCGTATTGGGATGAGCGGGTGGTGGCAATGGCGCCGCAGTTTCCCGACGTGCGCTGGGACAAGTACCACATCGACATCCTGGCCGCACATTTCGTGCTGCATCCGGAACGCTTCGACGTGGTGGTGGCGTCGAACCTGTTCGGCGACATCCTCTCCGACCTCGGCCCGGCCTGCACCGGCACCATCGGCATCGCCCCCTCGGCCAACCTGAACCCCGAGCGGCGCTTCCCTTCGTTGTTCGAGCCGGTGCATGGCTCCGCGCCCGATATCTACGGAAAAAATATCGCCAACCCGGTCGCCATGATCTGGTCGGGCGCGATGATGCTGGAGTTTCTCGGCAATGGCGATACCCGCCACAAGCACGCGCACGACGCCATTGTGCATGCCATTGAAAACGTGCTCGTCGACGGCCCGCGCACGCCCGATCTGGGCGGCCGCGCATCGACCGACGAAATGGGAAAAGCGATTGCCCTCGCATTGACGTGACGTGCGGCAAGAGTGTGAATTTTTCACCATGCCGCTGCGATGCGTCGCCATGGCAAGTCTGTTAAACTGGATTTTCCTCCCTCGGAAAGCGTGAGCCATGATACGTTCTGCGAGCGCCGCAGACGCTTCCGCACTGTGCGCGATTTATAATCACTACGTCAAGACGTCGACCATCACGTTCGAAGACGTGCCGGTATGCGCGGACGAAATGGCGCGCCGCATCAGCGACGTGCTCGGACATCTTCCGTGGCTGGTCTATGAACAGGATGGCGAGATCGTCGGCTATGCCTATGCCACCAAGTGGCGCGCACGCATGGCTTACAAACACACGGTCGAATGCAGCGTCTACGTCTCGCACAAGCATGGACGCGGCGGCATCGGGTCCAAGCTCTATCGTGCGTTGTTTCCGCAATTGCGCGAGCGCGGCATTCACGCGGTCATTGCCGGCATCGCCCTGCCTAATGAAGCGAGCGTCGCGATTCACGAATTGTGCGGTTTCAAAAAGGTGGCCCACTTCAGCGAAGTGGGGCGCAAATTCGATCAGTGGATCGATGTCGGCAGTTGGCAACTGATGCTGTGAGGGGGCGACAATGCGCAAACCCTCCTTCGTAAAAACGCCGCTGGCCTTCTCGGCTTGCCTGGCCGCAGTGCCGGCCATAGCCGGTTCTCCCGCTGCCGATTGCCGTGCCGATTGGCGCCATCCGATCGAGCAACACGTCGAAATGCGCGGCATGTCGCTCTCGCTCGAAGAGTTTGCCAACGACGAGCGGCATTTCTCGATCCGCCAGTCCGATCACGTGCTCGACATTTACTTTCTGCAGCAGGCGCTGTTGATCAAGGGCCCGCCGCCGGCAGAAATCGAACACTACACCGAGGATGAACTCAACTGGTTTCCCATGGTGTTGTCGATTCCGAATTCGGTGTTGTCTTCGATGTCGCCCAACGGCCCATGCTCGGTGAAAAGCAAGACGCAATTCTCGCAGGCGCTCGACGGCAACGTGGGTTTTGGCCAGCACAAGCTGACCTTTGCCGAGGGCGCCATCGAGCCGAACGGCCCCGGCACGCTGGCGTACCGCTTCGCCGCCACGGTTTCCCCTCCCTTGGATGGCGTCAGCTCCATCGAATACAGCGGCCAGTTGCGCTTTGCGGCGAAAACCAGGCCGCTCGCGCCGTCGACCAAGCTGACCGGCTATACGCTGGTCGGCGCGGAACATCCGATGCCGGTGGTGGGAGATGCCAATCTGCGCCTGTCCACCCTCGGCGAATTGCGCGCCCTCTTGACGCAGCGTGAACCGATGGATGAAGACAGCAACCCGGAACCGCAATTCTAGGCAATTCCCGGTAGTGCCAGGCAATGTTCTGCGGCAATTTGACGCAGCCGCACCGTCCCGGCCTCGCTATAATCGACGCCAGCCATGCTATTCCCCGTCAATCTTCATGCCTTGCCGCAAAATGCGGCACTCAAGACCGTCGCGTTGATGCGGCTGGCCGCCCTGGGCTGCCTGATCATCGTGCTGGCGCCTGCGGTGGCGTTATTGGGCATTACGCTGCCGGCGCTGCCGATTGCCTGTACCCTGATGGTGCTGCTGGCGTTCAACGCCTGGCGCTGGCGCCAGGCACGGCGGCCCGATCTGGCGCCGGAGCGCGAAGTCTTCATCCAACTGCTGGCCGACATCGCGGCGCTCTCGGTCATGCTGTATTGCTCGGGCGGCGCAACCAATCCTTTCGTGTCGTTCTACCTGCCGGCGCTGGCCCTGGCCGCCGCCATGCTGCGCTGGCAATACGCCTTGCTGCTGGCGGCGATTGCCGTGGCGGCCTACTCGCTCTTGACATCGTTTTATGTGCCCTTGCACCTGGGCGACCCCGAGCGCGCCATCAGTTATCACCTGGCCGGGATGTGGGCCAATTTCGCCGTGTCGGCACTGTTGATCACCTGGTTCGTGGCCCGGCTTTCGCACACTGTGCGCCAACGCGATGCACAATTGGCCGAGGCACGCGTACAACAATTGCAAGGCGAACGGCTGCTGGCGCTGGGCATACAGGCGGCCAACGCGGCGCATGAACTCGGCACGCCCTTGTCGACCATCGCCATCATCACCGCCGAACTGCGGCACGAGGTCGATGCCGTGCCGGCGTTCCTGCAGGAAGAGCTGGCGATCATCGAGCAACAGCTCGCGCTGTGCAAGGCCGCGCTCGAACGCATGGGCCGCACCTCGCCGGCGCCTGAAGGCGACGCCACATCCGCACAGTGGCTCGAACAATTCCTGGCACGCTGGCGCCTGCGCTACCCCGCCACGCGCATCGTCAGCGACATTGCGCCGCTGACTGCAGCGCCGCTGCCCTACGAAGCCCTGGCGCAGATCCTCACCACGCTCTTGGACAATGCCGCGCAAGCGGTCAAGGCGAACGATGCGACGGTGCGCGTCAGCCTGCGCGCCGAAACAGGATCGGCACGTTTCACCATCGCCGACGGCGGCCCCGGCATTGCGCCGGACATACTGATGCAGCTTGGCCACAAGCAAATCGCCAGCAAGACCGGGCGCGGCATCGGTTTGCTGCTGGCGTTCGCCACAGCCAGGCAGATCGGCGCGACCATCGCCCTATCCTCGCCGCCTGAGGGCGGCGCCGTTGCCGTGCTGGACGCGCCGCTATGAACATACCGTTTCTGGTGCTCGACGACAACGAAGTGTTCGCCGCCACGCTGGCGCGCATGCTCAACCGGCGCGACTTCGATGCCGCCGTCGCGCATGACGGCGCGCAAGCCGTGGCAATGGCGGGGCAGACGGCATTTCAGTATGTGACGGTCGATTTGCATCTGCAGCAGGATTCGGGTCTGCAATGGATTGCGCCGCTGAGGAAGCGCTTGCCCGAGGCGCGCATCCTGGTCTTGACCGGCTATGCCAGCATCGCCACCACGGTGCAGGCGATCAAATTGGGCGCCGACAATTACCTGGCCAAGCCGGCCAACGTCGACTCCATCCTCTCGGCCCTGCAGATGGACGCCACGGAAGAAATTTCGATGGAGGTGGGGACGGCGCCGCTCACGGTGGACCGGCTCGAGTGGGAACACATTCAGCGCGTGCTGGCGGAGCACCAAGGCAATATTTCCTCGACTGCGCGCGCGCTGAACATGCACCGGCGCACGCTTCAGCGCAAGCTGGGCAAAAAGCCGGCAGCGAAGTAAATTCAGATTTCCTGCGCCTGACCGAGGCGGGCCTCGATTTCCGCCGCCGGCACGGGCTTGGAGATCAGGTAGCCCTGGATTTCATTGCAGCCGCCGGCGCGCAGGAATTCGACCTGCTCGCGGGTTTCCACGCCTTCGGCAATCACCGACAGCCCCAGGCTGGCAGACATGGCGATGATGGTGCGGACGATGGCGCAATCGTCGCGGTCTTCCGGCGTGTCCTTGACGAAGGAACGGTCGATCTTGAGCCGGTCGAGCGGTAATTGCTTGAGATAGGACAGCGACGAATAACCGGTGCCGAAGTCGTCGATGGCAATCGTCATGCCCATCATTTTGAGCTGTTGCAGCTTGCGCACCGTCTCGTCGAGGTTTTCCAGGATCGAGCTTTCGGTGATTTCCAGCTCCAGCATTTCGGCAGGCAAGCCGGTTGCGATCAGGATGCGCGCAACCTGCTGCACGAAATCCTTGTGGTAGATCTGGCGCGCCGAGATATTGACTGCCATGCGCAACGATATCTTGTTCTCGCGCACCCACCTGGCCGCCTGGGCGCAAGCCGTTTCCAGCACCCAGTCGCCGATTGACACGATCAGGCCCGACTCCTCGGCCAGCGGAATGAATTCGAGCGGCGGCACCATGCCGAGGTTCGGGCGGTTCCAGCGCAGCAGCGCTTCCACGCCGATGATGCGGCCGCTGTCCAGCGCCACCTGGGGCTGGTACATCAGGGCCAGTTCGCCGCGCTCAACAGCACGGCGCAAGGCGGTTTCGAGCTCGAGCTTGCGTGCTACCGAACGCGCCATCGACTCGTCGAAGAAGCGCCAGCAATTGCGACCCGAACTCTTGGCCTTGTACATGGCGGTATCGGCATTGCGCAGCAGCGTTTCGGCGTCCTGCCCATCCTGCGGGAAGACGCAGATACCCATGGAGAGTTCGACGAACAAATCGTAACCGTTGATCGTGATCGGCTGCGCCACCGACTTGGCCAGCTTGGCCGCCACCACCTCGAAGCTGTCGAACGACTCGCCCCCCTCCTCCAGCAGGATTACGAATTCGTCGCCGCCGATGCGCGCCACGGTGTCGCTTTCGCGCAGAGTGCCGGCAATCCGTTCGGCCACCACGCGCAGGACGCCGTCGCCGGTTTCATGCCCCAGGCTGTCGTTGATGGTCTTGAAATGATCGACGTCGACGAACACCACGGCCAGGTTGCTGCCGCGCCGCGTGGCAACGGCGATCGCATGGCGAATCCGTTCGGAAAAGGTCTGGCGGTTGGGCAGATTGGTCAGCGAATCGTAGTGCGCCAACTGGAACAGGCGTTGTTCCGATACTTTTTGCGCCGTCACGTCGACCATCACGCCGCGCACGCGCCGCATGCCGTCCTCGTCCTGCGACAGCGCGACGTTGCTGCGCAACCAGATTTCTTCGTTGCCCGCGCCTGCGGCGATATGGTGATCGATCGGCGGCACGCTGCCGTCGGCCGCCTCCGCCTTCAGGAAGCCGGCAACGTCGGCCGCCGTGTCGCCGCCAAGCGACAATATCCGCTGCCAGAACGTGGGGTCGGACAGCCATTCGCTTGCCGCGTGGCCGGTGATGGCGGCGGCGTTGGCGCTGACGTAGGTAAAGCGCATGCTTGGCAATTCGGCTTCCCATACGACGCCATCGATGCCGCTGACCAGCCCCTGAAAGCGCTTTTCGGCGCTGTCGAGCGAGGCATTCTGGCGCAGCAGGCTATTTTGCGCGGCATACAATTGCTGCAAATACTTCCACAGCATGAATACCAGGCCCTGCATCAGGATGATCGACACGGCGCCGATCAGGGCGGCCTGCTCGGCGCGCGCACGCCAGGGCGCGAGGATGTCGCGCCGGTCGAACGAGGCGATCGACGTCAAGGGATAACTGGCCGAATTGGCATAGCCGATCACGCCGGCGGTATCGTCGGCGGACTCGGCGACGCTGCCCGATTTCGCGGCTTGCGTCGGCGGAAACCAGTCGGTGGCGCCGACGCTCAGTCGCGACAGATCGTCGGGCGCGGGGCTTTCCATCAGGACCGAACCGTCATGGCGCACCAGCCACAGCCGCCCGCCCCGGCCGATCTGCAAGGATTCGTAGAAATTGCCGAAATACTCGAGATTGATGCCGATCTCGAACAGCATCTTCATCGAGCCGTCCGGATTGCTGGTGCGGCGCGACAAGGGAAACAATCGTTTCTTGTTGATCTTGCCGATGAAAGGCTTGCCTATCATCAGGCTGCCGTCGCCATGCGCAGACTGCTCCCGGAAATATTCGCGGTCGCTGAGGTCGAGCGCGGACAAGGGGAAGTTTGCGCTATTGGCAATCAATATCCCCTGCGGCGAGATGACGTTGATGTTGACCGCCTGCGGCAGACGCTTGGCATAACCTTGCAGGATCGCATGCAGTTCGGCATTGTCGCGCCCATCCACCGTCAAGCCTGCGCGGTCGATATCGTCAATGGCCGCCTGAAGGGCGCCGTCGGCTTCATCGATAATGCGTGTGACGTTGCCGTTCAAGGCCGCGGCCATGCTGCGCGCGTCGACCGCCGCATCCCCCTCGATGACCCGATAATCGTGGACCATGGACGACAGCGCCACGCCGATATACAGGACGGGAAAGATGAAAGCGAGCGCCAGGAGACGGTTTCGTATGTGGCGGATATCCTTCGCTACGGGGCGGCGGCTCTCTGTCATTATCAAGGGGTGCGGCTGCGCCCGGCGTGTGAGTGCCGGGAATCATAGCTTGAAAGCGCGGCGCCTCGCAAGCTATGCCAGCCAGACGGCCTTATAATCGTCCATATCATTCCACCATGCCCGTTGCCCCCGATTTATGGACAGTTCATTGCCCCTGTTTGAACAAGACGGGCCGGTGGAGCACGTCGGACTGCCCGATGCCGACATCGACTACCGGCGCCGCTTCTATGACGAGGAAGCGGCATGGCGGCATTTCGCGGCGTTGCGGCAAGAAGTGCCATGGCGCCACGAGCCGATCACGCTATGGGGCAGGCAATTCCTCCAGCCTCGCCTGACCGCGTGGTATGGCGACGCCGGCACAGATTACGCCTATTCCGGGCTGCGCATGGCGCCATTGGCCTGGAGCCCGCGGCTGGCCGCGATCAAGGCACAGGTCGAATCCGTGTGCGGGCACCGCTTCAACAGCGTCCTGCTCAATCTTTACCGCGACCAACGCGATAGCGTGGGCTGGCATAGCGACGACGAGCCGGCACTGGGAAAGCACCCGGTCATTGCCTCATTGAGCCTGGGCGAATCGCGCATTTTCAAGATGAAGCACAAGTTGCGCAAGCAGGAAAAGCCGGTCTCGCTGGAACTGGGCAACGGCAGTTTGCTGATCATGGCCGGCGAGACCCAGCAATACTGGCTGCATGCGGTGGAAAAGGAACGTCAGGCCAGGGGTGCCCGGATCAATCTGACTTTTCGCACGATCTGCCCGAAACAGGATGGGGCAGTCTAATCGCTTTACAATGATTTGCCAGGCGGGACTCGCCATTCGGGCAAGTCGGCATCATCAAGCCCGAGGGCAAGGCCAGGCGCGCCACCTGGACCAGCGCGCAGGGCATCGATGAAGCCGGGCAGGTCCAGCCCGGTGGATTCGCTCGTGGAGGCGCCCTCTGCGCGCAGTGTGACGCAGTTATTGCCGGTATCGATGCAGAAGACGGCGCCATCGGCCGTTGCCGCCAGGGCCAATTCATCCGATAGATCGAGGGCATCGTCGTCCGACGCCAGCACGTCGGTAAGAATCAAGGGTTGCTGCTGATTGGAGAGGAAGCGGTTGTGGCCTGATGCCATCCTGCTGCGCAAGCGGCGCAGCAGGACTTTCCAGTAACCTTTGCGCATGGCATCGTGCGCAACAGGATCGGCCTTAGCCGCGCGTGCCGGAGAAAAGCACGCCGTCGGTATGCGCTGTGTCAGGTGCGAACGAATACAGGATGTTGCTCGAGGTGTTCAGATACATCAAGCCACTGAACTGGGTCTGCGGCAGTTTGCAAGGCGCGGAGCCGCTCGACATCGTCACCGTATAGCCATTGCCCTTGTAGAGCGGCGATACCGAGCCGGTATAGGAGCAGCCGCTTGCGCCGGTGCCGGTCAGCACCGACACGCCCAGCGAGTTGCCGGCATTGGCGGGCACGCTGGCCGGCCCGATGGTGAAGGTCGCCGGTTCGGAAAACTGGGATGTCGACACGTAGCCGTTGAACGTTCCGGCCAGCGTGGACAGGCTCTGGACGCCTTGATAGTCGGCGTCATAGAGCAAGGTTGCTTTGGCTGTCGTCGTGATGTTATCCAAACCACCCAGGTCCGGGCCGCTGTAAGTCAGCGTCAGCGCGAGATTGGTGCCGGTAATGTAGGCGCCGGTCATGTTGGCCGCTGACACATTGCCGGAAAAATAGTCGCAAAGAGGAGAAAACTGGCCGGCGATAGCGGCGTAAGGATTGGTTTGGTTGTTCGTCGCCGTGAGCGGAACCGACGCAGGAGCAATCACTTCCATCAGGGACGCGCTCATCACGTTGCCGCCGAAGGTCAAGGAGCCATAATCTGCCGCGTTCAATACAGCCGCATTGGTGGCCGACGGATAGAAGGTATAGACGCTGCCGGTGGCGACAACGAATGTGATGACGTTTTCCGTATAGACGGGGGGACTTTGCGTATTGTTCAGCGCGCAGTAAGGATTCGGCACCACTTCTGGCTTGTTAGTGGTCGGATCGATCACGTTCGGATTGGTTAACACGGTCGCGTACATCCCGGTATACAACCCCTCCGGTGTCGACTGCTGCGTCTCGGCTACGCTGTTACCACCGCAAGAGCAAAGCATGGCAGCGCAGGAAAGCGCTGCGCCAAGACGGATGAAAGTAGAAAACATGAATTCCCTTAGCGATTGATTGATGGCCGAATATCCGGTTCCGGGCGCCAATGGCTGCAACAGCACGGCGTCGCCGATACTAGACCCTGGCGCGTGAATTGCGTTCCCCGGAAAGGGTGATCCGCCAGACGTGGCAACTACCCAGGATAAACGTCATATTGTAAACCGCGACAAGTATAGAGTATGGCAAGCCTTTGTTGCAAAATGTAAGCCTCCAAGCCCGGATATATTGCTCTGCGACTATCGATATTGATAATTTTTCATCAATTTTAGCCCGATTGCAAAATCTGCCGCAGCCACTTCAGAAAAAGAAAGCGGCGCCGATAATCCATATGGGGCACTTCAATCTTCAACATCGTAAGTTGTTCGAATTGACGGGTGGATCATGTCGATCAACGGCATCGGGAGTTATCAGATTTCGGCCAATGCGCTTTATGCCGGGCAAACTGCCAACCCGGTGCAAGGCGCGGGCGATGTCGACCGCAGCCGCATCACCGCCCCCACGTCAGGCAGAAGCGGCCTGTTCACCGACACCATTACCCAGACACTGGCCCAGATCGGGATAACACCCACCGCAGCCAACGTCGCCACCGGCGCAACACCGACCAATTCGCAGCAACAAGCCTTGAACGCCTTCGTGCAAAACCTGTTTGGCGCATTGCAGGATTCGGGCGCGCCGACGGCCGGCAGCGGCGCAAAATCCAGCCCGGCAACGCGCAAGGATGGCAGAACGGCCTCGCCCGGCGCTGCCGTGAGCGAATCGTTGCAAGGCAGCAGCCTCGACAGCAGCATTCAAGATCTCGCGCAACAACTGACTTCAGGATCGAGCACATCCGACAGCGGCAACCTTAGCGCCTTGCAGGCAAGCTTCCAGGACCTGGTTTCGACCCAGGGCGGCAACACCAGCGCGTCGCTAGGCAGCTTCCTGCAAGCACTGGCGCAAAACGTGCAGGACGTGCCGCCCGCCGGCAGCCTGATCAGCACCAGCGCCTGAAGCGCCCAAGACACAGATAAAGCCGGCTAGGCCGGTTTTCGCCAGGCCTGCGCCACGATCATCGCCAAGACGCCGGCGAGCAACCCCCAGAAAGCCGATCCGATGCCCAAGAGGCTGGTGCCGGACGCCGTGACGAGGAAGGTGATCAAGGCGGGCTCACGCTGTTTTTCGTCGCCGAGCGCGCCGGCAAGGCCGTTTCCTATCGTGCCGAACAGCGCGAGGCCCGCAATGGCGAGCACCAATTCCTTGGGAAATGCGAGAAACAGCGCGCCCACCGTGGCGCCGAACAAGCCCATCAACAGATAAACCCCCCCTGCCGCCACCGCGGCGATATAGCGCCGGGCCGGGTCTTCATGCGACTCCCGCCCCATGCAGATGGCGGCGGTGATCGCTGCGAGGTTCAAGGCATAGCCGCCGAACGGCGCCAGCAGGAAATTGGCAACGCCGATCCATCCGATCACCGGCGAAATCGGCACCTCGTAACCGGAGGCGCGTATCACCGCCACGCCGGGCACGTTTTGCGAAGCCATGGTCACGACGAACAAGGGCAGCGCCAAGCCGATCAAGGCAGTAAGTGAAAACTCCGGTGTGCGCCACACCAACGCCGCTACCTGCAGATGCAGGCCCTCCATGTGCAGCAAACCCCGGCAAGCAGCGATGATCAAGCCGAGCGCCAGCGCACCGACCACGGCGTAGCGCAGCAACAGGCGGCGCAACAGCAGGTAGGCGCAAAACATGGCAAACACCAGCACGAATTGCGTCTTCAGCGCGACGAACACATCAAGCCCAAAACGCAACAGCACGCCGGCGAGCATGCCGGCGGCAATCGACGTCGGAATTTTCTTGATCGCGCGTTCGAACGCGCCGGTGAAGCCCACCAGCACGATCAGCGCCGCCGACACCAGGAAAGCGCCGACGGTCTGGGCCATGCTCGCACCGGCGGTGCCGGCAACCAACATGGCCGCTCCCGGCGTCGACCAGGCGGTGACCACCGGAACGCGATAGCGCAAGGACAGCAGGATGCAGGTCGCGCCCATGCCAAGGCCGAGCGCGCACATCCAGGAGCCGATTTCCTCCTGCGTCGCGCCCAAGGCATGGGCGGCTTGAAATACGATGACGGCCGAACTGGTGAATCCGACCAGAACGGTGACGAATCCGGCAATGATCGCGGAAAACGACGCGTCCCTCAACACACGCATCATTTGCAGTTTTGTGCGATCTGGGTGTTCAGGGCGTCGATATCGGCCTGGCGTTGATTGTCGTCGACCGACACGTGATCGCCGGTGACGGGGTCGACGCGACGGGACGCGCGACCCGAATCCAGCATGTCGAGGCGTGCCCTGGCGTCACTGCAGGCTTGCGCAGCCTTGCGTGCATCGGCCGCCCGCCTTTCTTCTTCCATTTGCTGCATTTGGCGCTCGGCCCTGCGCTGCTGGAAAGCATCATTGGCCTGGCGCAGCTTGTCGTCCGACGGAGAAACCGCAGCACCCGGACTGGCGACGCCGGAGCCGTCCAACGCCTTCTCTTTTACTGAAGTCGTCGGGCATTCCTTGGCATAGGTCTTCTTGCCATTGGAATCGATGCACTCATATACCTGGGCAACCGCGCCTGCCGATACCAGGAGCAGCGCAACCAAAGACAATTGACGAGAGATTTGACGAGAGATGTTCATGTTGTCCCTGAGTTCTCTATCGGCTACCGCGAACTCGCGTTCACGGTAGCCGCATGCAGGGGATTGTACGCTTTATTTGAAGAAACGCCGCGCACGCCCGGAGCCGGAATCGCGGATCTTGCCGGTCTTGACCAGGGCATTGATGGCAAAAATCATGCGACCGGATAATTTCTGTATTTGCGGCTTGGTCGGCGCAAACTCCAGCGTGGCAATGGCGGCCTCGAGAACTTCGGGGAAGGAGCGCGGCTCTTCCAGCACGAGGCTTTCCCAGAAATCGCCGCCTGTAAACGGCAAGCCGCTGGCGTTAATCTTCCGTTCACCTTTGCGCCGCACGCCTTGCTCAGGCCTGGCCGGCTTCGCTTTCGATTTGACGCTCAGCTTCGGCAGCGCCTTCGCACCGCGCTTGACGCGCGACGCGGGAACCGTGACGCCGCCCTGGAAACCGGCAAGCTGGCCCAGCATGCTTTCCAGTGCTTCGATACGGGAATGATAGTATTGCAGGCCATTTTTTGCGTGGGACAACTCTGCTTCAATAGCCGCTCGAGCGGACTCTAGGTTTGACATGTGATTTTCCTCCAAAGTGGATGTGGTACTACATTGCCTATTTTAGCAGCAGCTGCGACAGCGCGTGATTACTCATGGTTCAACGCCGCCATAGACAAATAGTCCTCAAGCTGACGTAAAAAACCCGGCTCAGCGCGCGCCAGTTCTCATCAGGGGCAATCGAATTTCAACACTCAATCCCCCGCCCTGGCGATTGGCCGCGTGGATGGTGCCGCCATGCGCCGCCACGACGCGCTGGGCAATGGCCAGTCCCAATCCATGGCCATCGGCCTTGCCCACGGCGCTGCTGCCGCGGAAAAAAGCGCCGAAGATCGCGTCCAGCTCTTCATCCGGGACACCGGGGCCGCGGTCCAGCACGAGCAGGCGCAACATGTCGCTTGGCGCATCGGGATTCACCTCCAGCATCACCGTGCTGCCGGCCACGGTCTGCTTGATGGCGTTGCGCAGCACATTCTCGATCGCGCTGTGCAACAGGCCCGCATCGCCTTTGATCGTCACGGCGCTGTTTCCCACGCATTCGAACTTCACCTCATGCGCCGCCGCTTCGAAGCGCGCATCGTCCTGCAGATCGACGAGCAATTCCTCGACGCTGATCTCGTCCATCGCCGGCTTCAAGGCCCCGGCTTCGAGCTTGGACAGCGTCAGGAGTTCCCCGACCAGCTTGTCCATGCGTACGCTCTCGCGCTCGATGCGTTCGAGTGAGGCGTCGATCTTGTCGGGCTGCTGGCGCGCCAGGCCGATGGCCATCTGCAGCCGCGCCAGCGGGGAGCGCAATTCATGCGATACGTCATGCAGCAGACGCTTTTGCCCGCTCATCAACATGCGCAGGCGCTGCACCATTGCATCGAATTCGCGGCTCATGTCGGCCAGCTCGTCGCTGCGCCCTCCCATCACCGCACCGGGCCGCACCTCAAGATCGCCACCTGCGACCGACTCAAAGGCCGCTCTCAAGTTGCGAATCGGTTTGGAGAGATACCAGGCCATGATGGCGGCAAAAATCAGGCTGCCCAGCACAGCGGAAAATACCGGCAGAAACTGCATGTAAGGCCAGAGGCGCATGGAACCGGCATCATGCCCGGGCGGCGGCCCGGGCGGGCCCATCGGACCCATTGGCCCTGCGGGCCCCATCGATCCCGGCGGGCCGAACCGCGCCGACGCCTCCGGCGCGCCGGGCTTGCCTGAGGTGCCTGAGGTGCCTGAAGTGCCGGACGTGCCACTTCCCGGACCGCCCCGATCGCCGCCAAAACCCGGCGGCGGCGCAAACCCGGGTTGGCCCATCATTGCGGGTGGGCCGGGTTCGCCGCGCACGAAATTCTCCAGTCCATGTGCCGCCAGCGCGAACAGCAGGTAATGATGTCCGTCGGCGGCCTGCACCTCGCGCACCACGCGCTGTTCCCCGCCGCGTGCCAGATTGCGCGCCTCGGTCACCGCTTCGGGCTTGAGCTCATGTCCGAACAAGTCATGCCCGCTCTCGTCGAGCACGACGATCTCATGTCGCCCTTCATGATGGGCCAGCAATTCGCGCAAGGCATCGACGCCGCCGTAACGCAAGGTGGTGGCGCCCGCTTCGATCATGAAGGCGGCCGGCGGACTCTGGTCGATCTGTTCCCGACTATCCTTGTCGCCGGTATGGTAAAGCCACACCGCCACGCCGATGCCGATCGAGGCGATCGCCTGGGCAAGCAAGGTGAAGCCGAAAACTTTCCAGAACAGGCGCCCCACGCGCTACTCCCGGATGAATTGATAGCCGAGACGATAAACCGTCTGGATACACGACCGCCCATCGGACAAAGAGCCGAGCTTGTGACGCAGGCTGGAGAGATGCACGTCGATATTGCGGTCGAAGCGCGCCAGCGGCCGGCCGAGCCCCTGCTCCGACAGCTCGTTCTTGCTGACCGGCTTGCCGGCATTGCGCACCAGCACTTCGAGCAGATTGAATTCGGTACTGGTCAATTCGAGCGGCACGCCGTCCCAGGAAGCGCGGCGCTGCTCGGGCCACATGGTCAGGGCATTGACCGCCAGGGTCGAGCCGCGATCGTTCTCCTCCGCGGCGCGCCCGGTGCGGCGCAGGATGGCGCGGATGCGCGCGGTCAGTTCGCGCGGCGTGCAGGGCTTGGGAACGTAATCGTCGGCGCCCAATTCCAGGCCGACGATGCGATCGGTGTCGTCGCCGCGCGCGGTCAGCATCAGGATCGGAAGCTGGCTCTTGGCGCGGATGCGCTTGAGGGTTTCCAGGCCGTTCAAGCGCGGCATCATCACGTCGAGCACGACGATGGCATACGTGCCGGACAATGCCTCGGCAGCCCCGCTCTCGCCGTCATGGACGACCTTGACGCCGAACCCTTCCTGCTTGAGATACTCGGCGAGCATGTCCAGCAATTCCACGTCGTCGTCGATCAGCAGTACTTGAGTCATCGCTTTCCTGAAATTGAATCATGCCGAATCATACCGGCGCGCGGCGCGCGCCTACAAGCTTGAGAAGATGCATTTACTCAACTTTACATCTCATACGCTTGTCATGCCCTTTACTTAACTTTACGCTGCATTGACCCCATTTAACAGGTCGAAGTTCGACAATCCATCTCACCGACAATAACTCATCAAGGGACTCGTCAATGATTAAGTTTCTGCAGCACGCCGTGCTGGCAATCGGCTTCACCGCAGGCGCCTCGTTCGCCGCCCGCGCGCAACCGCCGGAAGACGCCATCGGCCCGCACGGCCCCGCAATGGAAATGCCGCCCGGACCGCACGGCGACCTGCCGCAGCCCGGAATGATGCCAGAACTGGCCCCACCGCCTTTCCTGCATGGTCTGGATTTGAGCGAAGCGCAGCAGGACAGGATTTTCAACATTCTGCTGGCCGATGCGCCGCTGCTGCGCGAGCAGGAAAAGCTGGCGCACAAGAGCGGCCAGGAATTGCACGCCCTGCTGGAGCAGGATCAATTCGACGAAGGCAAGATCAAATCGCTGGCCGATGCGCAGGCCCATGCCATGGCGCAACTGATGGTTTTGCATGCACGCGGCATGCATCAGATTCTGGCCGTGCTGACGCCTGAACAGCGCACCCAGCTTAAGGACATGAAAGACAAATTCGACAAATTCGCCGGGCCCCGGCACGGCGAAGCGCACTGAGCACTCTCCCCCACCCCTTGGGTTTGGCCCACTTGCGCAAGCAGGTGGGCTTTTTTATTGCACCGTTGTGATTGCGCCGCTATGTTTGTGCCGCTACTCTTGTGCGGGGGAGTCGAAGAAAAATTCAACCGGCGCCGATTCGATCTGGCCTTGCAGCGAACCGCCCGACAGCAGTTCCTCGTAGTTGCAGACGCGGTTGCGGCCGTTGGCCTTGGCGTAGTAGAGCGCCTGGTCGGCGTGACCCAGGATGACGACGGGCGTCTCGGCCGGATTGATGCGCACGAAACCGACGCTGACGGTCACCTGCCCGACTTGCGGAAACACATGCCGTTCCACGTTGGCGCGGAACCGTTCAAAGATCTTGTAGGCATCGTCGCGCGTGGTCGAGCGCAGCAGGATGACGAATTCCTCGCCGCCGAAGCGAAACACCCGATCCTGCGCACGAAACGACAGGCGCAGCAGGTTGGCCACCAGGATCAGCACCTCGTCGCCGTACAGATGGCCGAACTGGTCGTTGACGCGCTTGAAGTGGTCGATGTCGACCACGGCCAGCCATTGCTCCTGCGCTTCGGCCTGGTTGCGGCGCTCCTGGTCGACTTTTTCCGCCTGCTCCTCGTCGGCCAGGCCGCCGCTGACCAGCTTGGAGAATTTCTCGTCGAAGGTCTTGCGATTCAACAGCCCCGTCAGCGAATCGCGCTCGCTGTAATCGAGCAGGCTCTGGTAATTGCGGTAGACGCCGAGTATGCCCTCGATGATGTCGCGCGTATTGCTCGAATAGGGCGTCAGGTTGGTGATTTGCAGGCAGGTGGAAACCTTGTCGTTGAGCCAGATCGGCAGCCACAACACGAAGTGGCCGTCTTCATTGGTTTCTTCGGCGCTATTGATGTGTTCCGAAATGCAGGCCGTCAGCGTGGGGAATTCCGCCAGCAGCTCGCCGCCATGGTCGCTGCCCAGGGTTTCCTCGGACGACACGACGCGACCGTCCTGCACCCACACGCGCGGGCGGACATAGGTTTCGTCACGGAAGCGGAAGATTTCGAGCGCGCGGACTTGCTTGGCGCCGACCAGATCGTGCAGCGCGCCGACCACGGATACGTCGAGCAGGCTATGGTCGCGGTGTCCGGTAATGCCCACAAGATGTTTGATCAGCGGTTCCATCAGGCTTCAGCAAGAGACAGAGGAGCCGCGCCGCGGACGAGAGGAGCAGGCGCCAGGAAAAACACGAGATATCGCGGAGCAGTACACAAGCACATTCGCAACATGGGCAATTTGCAATAGTTCTAGTTTGCTATGATAGCGCGATTGCAGCACAAATGGGCAGTTAATTCAGCCAAACACATAAACGCATGCCAGTTTTAAGGATTTTGCATGAAAAAGATACTGTTTTCCCTGCTTTTTGCCCTAGTTACCGTCAATTTGGCTCACGCGGAATCCCCCACCGATGATTCCATTACACAATTGCTTATTTTGCAAGAGGTAGACAAAGCGCCGATCCAGGTCATTGCGCAACTCGACGAACTGACCACGGCCACCGTGCGGCAAATGACGCAGGGGCATTGGTTCCAGAGCGACGCCGAGAAGGCGGCGGTCAAGACTTTCCAGGAAAAATCGCTGGCTGTCCGGGCCGACCTGGAAGACCGGCTCAATTTCGACAAACTCAAACCCTTGTACATCAGGATTTACAAGGATCGCTTCACCCAGGAAGAGGTCGACCAGTTGATCGCACTCTATCAAACGCCGGCGGGGCAGTTGCTGGCAGCCAAGATGCCTGCGGTCTCGCAGGAATCGTCCAACCTGCTTCAGCAAAACGTGACCCCGCTATTTACCCGGATGCGCCAGGCGGCCAACGAAATGAAACAGCAGATCGACGCCGCACGCGCTAAATAAACGACTCTAGAGCGGCGAACCGCGCCGGAACAGCAAGGGGTTGAAGGACTTGGCGGCAAGCGAAATCGTTTCCCCCACGCGCAGTTGCGCCGCTTCTTCAACGGAAGCGACGACGTCGACAATATCGTTGCCGATCAACAGTGACAGCGTATAGATCACGTCCTCGCGGCGGATTTCCAGCACCTGCACCTGCAGGTTGAGCCGCCCGGCTGCTTCCTTGTGCAGGAACAGCGCGGCCGGCGTGCCAAGCTGCACGACCCTGCCCTGCTCGATGTGCAAAACCCTGCGCGCCAGCTTGAACACTTCGCCGACATCGTGGCTCACCATCAGCGTGGTGAGGCCGAAGCGTTGATGCAGGCTGCGCAGCTCGTCCTGCAATTGCGCGCGCATGGCCATATCGAGTGCCGACAACGGCTCGTCGAGCAACAACAGGCGCGGCTTGCGCGCCAGGGCGCGGACCAGGGCGACGCGCTGCTTTTGGCCGCCCGACAGCGTGTCGGGCAGGCGATCCTGCAAGACGGCCAAGCCGCTGGCGGCGATCAATTCGTCGAGCCAGGCTTGCTCGCCTTTCGCCAGCGCATAGGCAACGTTTTGCCGCACCGTTAAATTGGGGAACAAGGCGTGATCCTGAAACACGAAGCCGATCGAACGCTGCTGCGGCGGCACATCCACGCGGCGCGCGCTGTCGAACCAGGTGGTGCCATCGACCACCAGACGGCCCGCGCGCGGCTTGGCCAGCCCGGCCAGGAAACGCAAGAGCGTGGTCTTGCCGGCGCCCGATGGGCCGAACAAGGCGGCGAATTCGCCCTCCTGCAATTGCCCGGCCGCATCGAACGCCATCGGCCCTTCGCTGCCGTGCAACTGCGCCTTGAATTCGAACTCGATCAAAGCACACCGCCTTTACCGGCCCAACGCGTTTCCCAACGCTTCTTTGCCAGATGCACGGTCAGGAGAATGGCAAACGACATGCTGAACAGCACGGCGGCATAGGCATTGGCTTCGGCGTAATGCAGGCTTTCGACTTCGTCGTAAATCGCAATCGAAGCCACACGCGTCACGCCGGGGATGTTCCCGCCTATCATCAAGACCACGCCGAATTCGCCGATGGCGTGGGCGAAGCTGAGCACGATCCCGGTCAAGAGCGCCGGCTTCATGTTGGGCAGCAGCACGCGGAACAGGCTGACCATGTCGGACTTGCCGAGCGTGCGCGACGCCTCAAGCAGACTAGGCGGCAGGTTCTGGAACCCGGCCTGCAGAGGTTGCACCATGAAGGGCAGGCTGAAGATCAGCGAGCCGAGCACCAGGCCGGCGAAGCTGAATACCAGGCTCAGGTGCACGGTCTGCTCCAGCCATTGTCCGAAGACATGCTGCGGGCTGAACGCCAGCAGCAGGTAAAAACCGAGCACCGAAGGCGGCAGCACCAGCGGCATGCCGACCAGGGTTTCAAACACCGGCTTCCAGCGCGTGCGCGTATGGGCCAGCCAATAGGCGAAAGGCACGCCGAACAGCAACAGCAAGGCGGTGGTGCACAAGGCCAGGCGCAGCGTCAGCCACAGCGGCGCCCAGTCCAGGCTCACGCTGCCTCCGGCAACAGGAGATGCATCTCGTTGGATTTGACCAAGCCCTCCACGGCATCGCCCACGGTCAATTGCAGCGCCAGAAGCGAGCGTGTGGTGATCACGGAAGACACCTGGTGGCCGCCGACGCGCAGCAGCACGCGGCTCATCAATTGCCCTTGCTCGATGGCCTCGACCGTGCCGGGCAGGCGGTTGCGCAAGCTGATCGCGCCCGCAAGATTCACGGCCAGCGCGACTTCGGTTTCATTGAAGGCCAAGGTTGCCGCGGCACCGACATGAAAACGGTCTTGATCGGCGTCAAGCAGCAGCGCGGTATAGCGCTGTTCATCGACGACGACATCGATCAGGGCGATGCTGCCCGACCTTTCCACTGCCGCAATGGTGCCGGGCAGGCGGTTCATGGAAGCAGGTAGCCGTAGCGTTCGAAAATCGCGCGCGCCTTGTCGGAAAACAGGAAGTCGTAGAATTGGCGCGCCGCCTTGCTGTCGGCGCCGTGCTTCAACAGCACCGCCCCCTGGGCAATCGGGGAATACAGTTCGCGCGGCACGTCGACCCATTTGCCCTTGCCCTGCATTTCGGGCGACAGGACGATGGACTTGGCCGTGAAGCCAAGATCGGCCACGCCCGAGAAAATGTATTGGTTGGTCTGCGCGATGCTTTCGCCGTACACCAGCTTGCCTTGCAGCGCTTGATCGAGCTTGGCGCCAGTCAGCACCTTCATCGCCTCGCGCCCATAGGGGGCCGTCTGCGGATTGGCAACGGCCACCTTGCCCAGGTTGGGATTGGAAAACGGCGCGCGCCAGGTTTTCAAGTCGACGTCCTTCATGCTCCAGACGACCAGCGCGCCATAGACGAAGATGCGCGGCGGTGCCGTGGTATAGCCCCCTTGAGCGAGCTTTTCGGGAAACTCCATATCGGCCGACATGAACACGTCGTACGGCGCGCCGTTCATGATTTGCGTGGCGAATTTTCCGGATGAATCGATGCTGGCGGAGAGATCGTGCCCGGTTTCCTTCTTGAATTCGGTTTTCAGATCCTCGAACACGTACTGCGCGCTGGCGGCAACGGCGACATTGACCGTGTCGGCGCGGGCAGCACAAGACAGCGCCAAGGCGGCGGCCAGCAGGAATTTCCATTTCATCGGCATTCTCCCGGTTGTTCGAGGCGTATTGTACAACCAGGCTCAGGAAGTGCCGCGCTCGGCCACGTGCAGCCAGCTGCCCTCGCCTTCGATGCCGGCCTCGGCGCGCAATAAGCGCAATCCCGCGCTGCTGATGCGGTCGGCATAGGCGCCCGGATAATGCAGCGGCGCGCGCGATTGGATAATCCTGCGCTCGAGCAGGCGCGCCGCACCCAGCCCGGCTGTCCCGGCGCCGTCTTCGAAGCTGTGCTGGCTGACGAACAGGCCGCCCGCGCGCAAATGGGCAGCCACGGTTTCCATCACCTGCAGCACCGCTTGCGGGACGGTGTAGAAGCAGTGCGCGGCCAGCACAATATCGTAGCTGCCTTGCAGATCGAGCGTATCGAGATCGTGCTCGAACAGGACGATGCGCTGTTCCAATGCCGTATCGAGCAGCTTGCGCTGCACAGCCGCGCGCCGGTCGCGCTCGACCAGCACTTCGGCGTGCAACTGCGGGCAAGCCATGCACAAGGCCATGGCGGCTTCCGCTTCGGTGCCGCCCAAGTCGAGCAGGCGGCGCGATTGCTCCAGCCCGGGCCAGGCCAGCACCGCGCTGGCAAGTTGGTCGCGCTCGATGCCGGCATTGCGCGTGCCGCGCCATATGGCGTCGGGGTCGGCCGATGCATGGCGTGCCGCACCCGCTTTGCTCAACATGGCCGGCAGACGTTCCCAGGCAGACTCTGCTTGCGCCAGATGCGCCCCGGCTTGCAGCGCCGACGGCAAGGTGGTGTGCAGCCGATTGCCCACGGCCACGAGATACCCCTCTTCCTGCAACGAGCGCAACAGCGCCTGGCCATAATAGGGCGACCATTGCATGGCGTCGACGATACGATGCATCGATGCCGCGCCATGTTCCAGAAGCCAGCCAAACAGCCCCACTTCCTGGGCCAGCTTGAACACTTGAAAACGGCGGTAGCCGTCCATCGTCTGCTCGAGCATTTCTGCGTCTGCACTTTCACTTATCGCACCGCGCGCGGTTTCCGGCATGAACACCCCATGAATAGGAAAGACGGCTTTATTATTTCAGCGCCTCCACCCCATCGCCATGTTCTGTGAAATATAGTGGGTACAACGGCGAGGCAATGCCCGATCCCGCACAAGCGTGCGCAAATTGCGAATACCTCTTGAGAGTGCAATGGTGAAAGTAATGACGAAAATAATGACGAAAATAAGCCCGGAACAACAAGCGCGGAAGGGCAACCGAGATCGAATGGCGTAATTTTCGATCAAAACAGTGCCGGATCGTTGAAATTGACGATTCCGCTTGCAAGCGCTAATCTATCGTCATGGCAACTTTGCGGAGGGCATCATGTCGGCCACTGCGGAACCCAAGTATCAGAGTTTTACCGAGTTTTATCCCTTTTACCTCGGCCAGCATGCCAACCGGATGTGCCGCGAGCTGCATTTCATCGGCTCGACCCTGGCGCTGGCCTGCCTGGCCGCCCTGGTGCTGACGCAAAACATCTGGTGGCTCCCCATCGCGCTGCTGTGCGGCTACGGCTTTGCCTGGGTCGGCCATTTCGGCTTTGAAAAGAACCGGCCGGCCACGTTTCGCCAGCCGCTCTATTCGCTGATGGGCGACTGGGTGATGTATTGGCAGATGTTGACCGGGCAGGTCTCGTTTTAGGCGTCGACGTCCGCCGCACCGTCCGACACAAAATGCGCCGCCAGGGTCTGGTTCAGCCCCTGCTCCACCGCGTGCTCCACCTGTTGTGCCAGCTTCAGATTGCCGGTGGCGTGGAACACGAATAGGCGATAGACGTCCGCTACAGTCAATATTTCCGGGTTGGCCAACAGCGTCCAACTGTCGAGACCTTCATCGAAACGCTTGCCCCATCTCGACTTTCTGGATTGTTCGGTCTTGATGCGTCCGACCCAGCCCGCATCGAGCATCGCCTCAAGCAGATTTTCCGATTCCTCGAATCCGAGCCGCGTATGCGTGCGGATGATGGTGGCGTCGACTGCCGCCGAGGCGCTGCTGCCGCGCGCCTCCACCAGCACCCGGAGGACGGCCATGCTGTCGACGAAGGCGCTGCCCGGAGAGGGCGCATGCCACCAACGCTCGTATTTCACCACCGGTAACGCAGCCACGATGACCGCACAGACCAGGATGATGAACCAGGTGACGTAGACCCAGATCAGGAAGATCGGCAGGGCCGCCAGCGCGCCATAGATCATGGTGTAGCTGGAAAAATGCGACAGGAAGATCGCGAACACGCGCTTGGCGATTTCAAAGGCGATGGCCGCAAAGAAGCCGCCCCATGCCGCGTCGCGCCAATCGACGAAACGGTTCGGGATCACGGTGTAGAGCAGCGCAAAGGCCGCCGTGGTCAGCGCCACCGAGAGGGCCGTGTAGAGGAAAGCCGAAAGGAAGGGCAGGTTCATCACCACCCAATCGGTTGCGCGCAGCAGGTGCGAAGTCATCGTGATCGATATGCCGATCAGCAGGGGGCCGAGCGTGACGATGGTCCAATAGGCGGCCAGGCTCTTGACCCAGGAGCGCTTGGTCTTGACGCGCCAGATGTTGTTGAAGGTGCGGTCGATCAGGGCCATGGTGGCTGCGGTGGTCAACAGCAGCGCAATCGCGCCGATGGCTGACATACGGCTCGCCTTGGCGGCGAATATGCCGAGGTAGTCGTTGATGGTGCTGGCGATCGAATGCGGGATCAATATCTGGACGAAATACGCCTGCAGCGAGTTGCGGAAGGTCTCGAAGATGGGAAAGGTGGTGAAGATCGCCAGCACGATGGTCAGCACCGGCACCAGCGAAAGCACCGTGTTGAACGTCAGGCTGCCCGCGACTTGCGGCAACTGCTCTTCGTCGAGCCGGCGCAGCGCGAAGCGGAACAGGTCGATTGTGCGGGACCAGCGTTTTCCTTGAATGGACGGCAATTTCATCAGTTGAAGGCGATCTTAAGTGCGATAAATGCAAACTTGCAGTCTGCTTACGGCAGGCCACCGGATAAAGCATTCTATAATAGCAAGCATGAATCAACGCAAGACGACAATCCTGGTTTTATATTATTCGCGCCATGGCGCCACCCGCAAATTGGCCGAATTCATCGCGCAAGGCGTCGAATCCGTGCCCGGCTGCGATGCCAGGTTAAGGACGGTGCCGACCGTATCGGGCGTTTCGGAAGCGGTTGAGCCGGCCATTCCGCTCTCCGGCCCGCCTTACGCCGAACTTTCCGACCTGGCCGAATGCGATGGCCTGGCGCTGGGTTCGCCCACGCGCTTCGGCAATATGGCATCGAGCTTGAAATATTTCTGGGACGGCACCTCGGCCGAATGGCTTTCCGGCGCCTTGGCCGGCAAGCCGGCAGCCGTCTTCACTTCGACCGGCAGCCTGCACGGCGGACAGGAATCGACCTTGTTGTCGATGATGTTGCCGCTGCTGCATCACGGCATGATGATCGTCGGCTTGCCTTATACCGAAGCCGAATTGATGACTACGGCCAGCGGCGGCACGCCTTACGGTGCAAGCCACTGGGCCGGCGTCGATGGCGCGCAAGCGATGACCGAGGCGACGAAGAAGCTCAGCATTGCCCTCGGGCGGCGCCTGGCTGAAACTGCCGTCAAATTGCGGCGTGCGCCATGAGCATGGAACGCGCAACCCTGTTCCATCGCGGCGCCATCGCCAGCCTGCTGTTGCTGATCGCCTGGTGCGTCGCCTGGGAATTGTGGCTCGCGCCCTTGCGTCCGGGCGGCTCCTGGCTGGTGCTGAAGGTCGTTCCCTTGCTGTTCCCGCTGATCGGCGTTCTCAAGCGCGACGTCTACACGCTGCAGTGGTCGTCCATGCTGATCCTGCTGTATTTCATGGAAGGCGTCGTGCGCGGCACGAGCGACCGCGGCCCTTCCGCCATGCTGGCATGGGGAGAAGTGGCACTTTCCTGCCTGTTCTTCTTTTGCGTGCTGGCTTACCTGCACCCCTACAAGCGGGCTGCCAAAGAGCTGGCCAAGCAGGTTATCGACAAGGTTTCCAAATAAGCTTCAAGACAGGTTTCAACATAATGAATGCATTTCTCGAACAGTGCCGCACCGCCGTCGGCGCAAACTACGTCATCACCGACGCCGCCGATATGGCGCCCTTCCTGACCGACTGGCGTCAGCGCTTCACCGGCAACGCCTTGGCCATCGTCAAGCCGGGCTCGACGGCTGAAGTTGCCGCCCTGGTCAAGCTGTGCAATGACCACAATGTCCCCATCGTGCCCCAAGGCGGCAATACCGGCCTGGTGCTGGGCAGCGTGCCGGACGACTCCGGCCGCGCCGTGGTGCTATCGCTGCAACGCCTGAACCGCGTACGCGCAACCGATACGGTCAACAACACCATGACGGTCGAAGCCGGCTGCATCCTGGAAAACATCCAGAATGCGGCACACGAGGCGGGACGCCTGTTCCCGCTGTCCTTGGCTGCCGAAGGAAGCTGCACCATAGGCGGCAATCTCTCGACCAATGCCGGCGGCACCGCCGTCCTGCGCTACGGCAACACGCGCGAACTGTGCCTGGGCCTGGAAGTGGTGACGGCGCAAGGCGAGCTCTGGAACGGCTTGCGCGGCCTGCGCAAGGACAACACGGGCTACGATTTGCGCGACCTGTTCATCGGCGCCGAAGGCACGCTCGGCATCATCACCGCCGCCGTACTCAAACTATTCCCGCAGCCCAAGGCCGAGCTGACCGCATTGGTCGCCCTGCCCTCGCCGGACGCGGCACTGCAGTTGCTGACGCTGGCGCAAAGCCATTGCGGCGCCAGCCTGACCGGCTTCGAGTTGATGTCGGCGTTCTGTTTGCAACTGGTCGCCAAGCACTATCCGCACATGCGCCAGCCGTTTGCCGAAGAGCATCCGCAATATGTATTGCTCGAGTTGTCCGACAGCGAATCGGAAGAGCATGCGACCGCAATGCTGGAAAAATTGATCGAAGCGGCGCTGGAGCAGGAGATCATCCTTGATGCCGTGCTGGCCTCATCCATCGCCCAGTCCAAGGCGCTGTGGAATCTGCGCGAGCATATCCCGCTGGCACAGGCAGAGGAAGGCAAGAACATCAAGCACGACATCTCGATCCCGATCGCGCGCATCGGCGAATTCATCCACGCCACCGATGCGCTGCTGCAGCAAGCCTTCCTCGGTTGCCGCATGGTGACCTTCGGCCATCTGGGCGACGGCAATCTGCACTACAACGTCTCCCCGCCGGAAAACGGAACGGACACCGAATTCATCGCGCGCCAGGAAGATGTCAACCGCGTGGTGCACGACAGCGTCAACCGCTTCGACGGTTCGATCTCGGCCGAGCATGGCCTCGGTGCCTTGAAGCGTGGCGAGATCGTGCGTTACAAGAGCGAGATCGAGTTGAATCTGATGCGGGCCATCAAGCAGGCGCTCGATCCGAAGAACCTGATGAATCCGGGGAAAGTCTTATAACCTCGGTCTGTCGTCCCCGCGAAAGCGGGGACCCATAGCGCTACGGCTACAGGGTTAAAGTGGATCCCCGCTTTCGCGGGGATGACGGCTCAAGAAACGTAGGCTTTCATGCCACCAACCCACCGCCGCAAATCAATGTCTGCCCGCTGACGTAATCCGATTCCGGCGTACACAGCAAATACACCGCCCCTGCGGCTTCCTCGGGCGTGCCGGTGCGCCCCAGCGGCACCTGCCGTTCGACCATGGCAATCAGATCGGGATTGACGCCGACCTTGATATCGCGCCCGGCAATGTTGACTGTTGCATTGCCGTCGGCGGCAGACTCCGTCAAGCGCGTCTTGATGAACCCGAAGGCCACGCAGTTGACGTTGACGTTCATCCGGCCCCATTCCTTGGCCAGCGTCATGGTCATGCCCATGATGCCGGCTTTGGCGCTCGAATAATTGATCTGCCCGGCGTTGCCGCCTGTGCCCGCCAAGGACGATACGTTGACGATCTTGCGCGACACGAGCGCGCCTTTTTCCACGTCGGCCTTGTGCAGCGCGCGGATCACCGGCTGCGCCGCGCGCAGGATGCGAAATGGCGCCGTCAGGTGCACGTCCATGATGGCGTACCACTGCTCGTCGCTCATTTTCTGGATCACGTTGTCCCAGGTGTAGCCGGCATTGTTGACGATGATGTCGAGGCCGCCGAAATTGTCGACCGCAGCCTTGACGAAACGCTCGCCGAAGTCGGGTGCCGTGACGTTGCCGGCGCAAATGACTGCTTCGCCGCCGGCCTGGAGAATCTCCTGCGCCACGCTTTGTGCCGGCGCGTCGTCGAGATCGTTGAGCACCACGCGCGCGCCTTCGCCGGCCAGCTTCAGGGCGATCGCACGCCCAATGCCGCGGCCTGAACCGGAGATCAGCGCAATCTTGCCCGCCAGTTTTGCCGACTGTGCCATCGCTGCCTCCTAACTCGCGCGATACATGGTGACGACGCAGGCCCCGCCCAGGCCGAGGTTGTGCTGCAAGGCGTTGCGCGCGCCAGGCACCAGCCTCTCGCCTGCCGTACCGCGCAACTGGTGCGTCAACTCATAGCATTGCGCAAGACCCGTGGCACCGAGCGGATGGCCCTTGGAGAGCAAGCCGCCGGAAGGATTGGTGACGACACGGCCGCCATAGGTGTTGTCGCCATCGTCGACAAACTTCTCGGCACCGCCTTCGGGGCACAAGCCGAGCGCCTCGTAGCTGATCAATTCGTTTTGCGCAAAGCAGTCGTGCAACTCCACTACCTGCACCTCATCGGGGCCGATGCCCGCTGCCTCGTAGACCTGGCGCGCCGCCTCCTTGGCCATGCCGTAGCCGACCACCTGCATCATGTCGTCGGACTCGAAGGTCTCGGGCCGGTCGGTCGTCATGGCTTGTGCGGCGATGTAGACGCGCGTATCGAGCCCGCGCGCCCTGGCAAACGATTCCGACACCAGTATCGCGGCAGCCGCGCCGCAGGTCGGCGGGCAAGCCATCAGGCGCGTCATCACGCCGGGCCAGATCACGGGCGACGCCATCACGTCGTCAGGCGTCACCACCTTGCGGAACAAGGCGAGCGGATTGTTCGCCGCATGGCGGCTGGCCTTGGCGCGTATCTTGGCGAAGGTGCCGAGCTTGGTGCCGTACTTGTTCATGTGCGACAGGCCGGCGCCACCGAAGTAACGCAAGGCCAGCGGAATATCGGGCTTGCCGACCAGCTTGTCGGTGGCGGCATCGAAATCGTCGAACGGGCTGGGGCGGTCGTCGAATACGGAACCGAGCGCGCCGGGCTTCATCTGCTCGAAGCCGAGCACCAGCACGCAATCGGCCGCGCCGCTGGCCACGGCCTGGCGCGCCAGAAATAGCGCAGTCGACCCCGTCGAGCAATTATTGTTGACGTTGACGATGGGAATGCCGCTCATGCCCACCGCATAGAGCGCCTTTTGCCCGCTGGTCGAGTCGCCATAGACATAGCCGACATAGGCCTGGTCGATATCGTCGTAAGCCAATCCCGCGTCCTGCAAGGCCAGGCGGGCTGCTTCGCTGCCCATTACGTGATAAGGGGTACTTGAACCCGGTTTGGCAAACGGGATCATGCCGACCCCGGATACGAATACTTTGTTAGTCATAAGGCAATCTCCGAATCGTTATGTTTATGTCATTGCGATTTTTGCCAAGCAATTGCTTGGTTACTGACAGAAATTATAGATGGCAACCCGCTTTCTTCCCATTCTTGCGATCAGGCATCAATTTTGCATAACAGCTTGCGTACGCCCGTTCACAAAATAGGCGCACGGAAACCATGTGAATGATTCCCTGTTCGGGGGAGCCGCATGCACCAAATTCTTGCAAAACGAGTTACAGGAAGAAGCGCAACGGCTTGCACCTTAAAGGTATGGCAATCACCGCAACGACGCGGAGGAGGAAAGCATGAACCATAATCAATATCAAAACACCGAGTTCACTCAGCCCGATATGCGATCCAGATCGGGCGCACACGGCTTGTACACCTTGTCTATCGACTACGTAGGTGGCGGCTATCCCGGAGAAAAATTCCAGCGCGTGATCGAAGTGCCTTGCGACATGCCGCTCTCCTCCCTGCATGGCCTGATCAAGCAACTGACCGGCTTCAACGACGAGAAAATCCATGATTGCTACGTCGCTTCCAGCATACGCGGCAAGAAGCTCTGGTTCAAGCGCAACGGCCAATGGCATAGCGAAGCCGAATTGACGTTCACTTCGTCGATCGATCAGGTCTTTTTGTGCAAGACCAAGCGCAAGCTCTACTATTCGTTCGAGTTCGGCGACAACTGGATCTTTGAAATCGGCCGCAAGGGTGACATCGTCGTGCCGACGGCCGATTGCGACTATCCGCGCGTCGTGCATTCACGCGGCATGCGGCCGCTGCAGAGCCGGCTGCAATAACATCTTGATGTAGGTTGGCGCAGAGCGAAGCGAAGCCCAACATCGGCAGGCGACTCTATCGCCTGCGCTGATTCAATGCGCGGATGTTGGGCCGGGCATCGCAATGCTTCGCTTCGCTCTGCGCCAACCTACGGGCCGCCCTCCGTAGATTCCGCATGCGGAAAACGGTCCATGCGGCTCAAGACAGGAAACAGTTTTGCCCACGTGGCGGTGACGACCAGCGTGGCGACGCCGCCGAACACCAGCGCGCGGATCAAGCCGAACCAGCCGGCCGTGATGCCCGACTCGAACTCGCCCAATTCGTTGGACGCGCCGATGAACACCGCATTGACCGCCGAGACACGTCCGCGTATCGCATCGGGCGTGGCAAACTGCACGATGATATGGCGGATATAAACGCTGACCATGTCGCCCGCGCCCATGAGGAATAGCGCGATCAGCGCAATCGTCAGGCTGTCGGTCGTGCCGAGTATCACCGTACCGGCGCCGAACACGGCAACCCCGCCGAACATCCAGCGCCCGACCTTGGTCGTGATCGGACGGAACGCCAAGGTCACCGACATGAGCGCGGCGCCGACGCCGGTTGCGGTGCGCAACAGGCCCAGCGCCGTCGGCCCGGTATGCAGCACATCCCTGGCAAAGGCCGGCAACAGCGCCGTCGCCCCGCCGAACAGCACGGCAAACAGGTCGAGCGACATCGCGCCCAGCACGATCGGTTGCGACCAGACGAAGCGCAAGCCTTCGAACAAGGTATGCCAGCTGGCCGGTTCGCGCTTGGCACTCTGGCCGACCAACTGCGTGCGCGACATCAAGACGATAGCCGCGGTCTGCAGCACCGCCACGATGCAATAGACCACCTTGGGGCCGGCCAGATAAAGCAGGCCGCCCAGCGTGGGGCCGAGTATCACGGCGACCTGGAAGCTCGACGAACTCAGCGCCACGGCCTTGGTGAAGCTTTCCGTCGGCACCAGATGGATCAGCACCGCCTGGGTCGCCGGCATCATGAAGGCACGCGCGCTGCCATACAGCACCAGCACGGCAAACACGGGCCACACCGCAGAATAACCAGTCATCGTGTACGCGAACAAGCTTAAGCTGCACAGCAGTTGCGCGATGTAACAGCCGATGATGATCAGGCGCCGGTTATAGACATCGGCCACATGGCCGGCAAAGAGGATCAGGCACAAGAACGGCGCGAACTGCGCCAAACCTATCATGCCGAGATCGTAGACATTGCCGGTCATGGCATAGACCTGCCAGCCGATGGCCACGCTTTGCATCTGCACGGCCAGGGTACCGAGGATGCGCGCACTGAGGTAAAAACTGAAATTGCGATGCTTGAGGACGGAAAAACCGTTGGACATGCCTGACCCGAACAATGATAAAGCCCGCGAAGCGCGGGCCCAGCCCGTAGTCTATCCGATTTACGAATTTGCCAGCGCGGCAGAGGCGGCAATCGCATCGGCGCCGGCTGGAATCCGCATCGGCGCAGACGGATCGGTCGCCGCGCGCCATACCGCTTCGGCCACGTCGCTCGGATACGTGAGCACAGAAGACGAATCCTGCACGGCGGCGAAAATGCGCTGCCCCAGCGCGGCATAAGGCGCGGGAAAACCATCCTGCATGCGCGTGCGGGCGTTCTCGCCGAAACGGGTCGACGGCGAACGCCCCGGCAGGACGAGTCGCACGCGCACGTCGTATTGCTCGAGCTCGAGCGCGAGCGATTCGGTGAATGCATTGACGGCGGCCTTGCTGGCCGTATAGACCGACAGCAGCGGCAGCGGCCTCAAGGTCACGCTCGAAGTGACGTTGACGACCACGCCGCAGCGGCGCAGGCGGAACTGCGGCAGCACCGCCTGCGTCATCGCGATCGTGCCCAGCGTGTTGGTCTCAAACACCTGGCGCGCGATGTCCATCGACATGCCTTCGAGCGCATTCAACACGCCGATGCCGGCATTATTGACCAGCACATCGATCGGGCCGGCGGCATCGAGTGCGCGGCGAATGCTGTCGGGATCGGCGACGTCGAGCGCGATCACGCGCAAGTTTTCCGAAGCCGGCAGCAAGTCCTCGCGCGGCGATCGCATGGTGGCCACGACGCGCCAGTCGCGTTCAAGAAAATAGCGCGCGGTTTCCAGGCCGAAGCCCGACGAACATCCTGTAATCAATATGGTTTTCATGACAACTCCTGATGATGATTGGCGACACCAGAACGATAGATCAGCTTGGCAAGACTTGCTACAATAGATCGTCCACATTTCTTTTGCAAAAGTCCTGCCATGATCGACCCTCTCGCCGACGTTGTCACGCTGCTGCAGCCGGGCGCGTCGTTCTCCAAGGTCGTCAGCGCCGCCGGCACCTGGCGCGTGCGCCGTTCCGAACCGGGCCGCCCGTTCTATTGCGTGGTGATGGAAGGCGCTTGCCGCCTGCGCAGCGATGAACATGGCGCCATCACGCTGCTGGCGGGCGACTTCGTCCTGATCCCTTCCGCCCATGGCTTCACCAACTCCTCCATCGAACCTGAGCCGCCCGCAGAGCTCAACACCGCGCCGGTTCAACTGCCCAACGGCGAATTCAGGCTCGGCACGCAGGACGTGCCCGCCGAGGTGCGCATGCTGCTCGGCTATTGCGCATTCGGCTCGCCCGATGCCGCCTTGCTGGTATCGCTGTTGCCGCAACTGGTGCACGTGCGCGGCGAACCGAGGCTGGCGACGCTGGTGCAATTGGTGATCGAGGAATCGCGCGCGCAGCGCCCTGCGCGCGACGTGATCCTGGCGCGGCTGATTGAAGTCATGCTGATCGAGGCACTGCGTTCCAGCACGATCTCCGAGGCCTCGCCCGGCCTGGTGCGCGGCCTGGCCGATTGCCGCCTCGCCGCGGTGTTGAAGAGCATGCATGCAAACCCGGCCCATCCATGGACCGTGGTGGAATTGGCGAAACAAGCCGCGCTTTCGCGCTCGGCTTTCTTCGAACGCTTCAGCCGTGCCGTGGGCGTGGCGCCGATGGAATACCTGCTCACCTGGCGCATGGCCGTGGCCAAGAATCTGCTGCGGCACAAGGAAAACGCTATCGCGGAAATCGCCGAGCGCGTGGGCTACAGCTCGGCCTCCACCTTCAGCGTCGCCTTCACCCGTCACGTCGGCGTTCCGCCGGCGCGCTATGGTCGCGAACAATCCGCCGCATTGCGCCTTTGAACGCCGACATTCCCTGGTAAACTGGCCCCATGCATGACGACGACGACTTCGATCCCGAAACCGAGCAACAGCCGCGCCCCTGGATCGTATTCAAATCCACTTACGACATCGAAGCCTGGATCGAGCAAACCAACCGGCGCCTGCAACGCTTGCTCGCCGACGTTCCGCAACGAGCGATGAGCCAGGGCCAGGGCATCTGCTTCACGCTGACCCACGGCGGCGAGATGCATACCCACTCCTCGCCCGAAGGCGAGCTATGGCTGGATTTGAGCGAACAGGCCGCCTGGGTCAAGCCGGTAGTCGCCGCCGTCGCTGGAAGCGATGTGCCGGCCGGCGCAATCTGGCGCCTGCCCGGCGAGGCGCTGACCGAACTGCTCTATGGCCTCAATAGCCTGATCGACACCACGCGTATCGTGCTGCAGCACGATTTTCGCATCAAAAAACGCTTTTGAATCCCACCGCCAATTGCCACAGCAGGCCGGCGCCCAGCACGGTCAGAACGCAAGCGGTGAAGCGATTGATCATGGGCTTGGCGTGCCGATAGGCGCGCTGCAGCCGCGCGCCGGAAAACCAGTTCGCCAACGCCAGATGCCAGAGCGACGAAGTGGCGCAAATCCCCAGCACGCCGACGCAAATCAGCAAGGAAGAACTGCCCGGCGGAATCATCGACGCAAAGATCGTGGCGAAAAACACCAGCGCCTTGGGATTGGAAAGGTTGGTTGCCAGGCCAAACCAATAGGCTTGGCGCAGACTGCGCTGGCCGACAGCCCGCGCATCGCCCAACGCCTCATTCGACTGGCGCCATATTCTCGCTGCCATATAAAGCAAATAGATCCCACCGACCAATTGCACCGCATGCTGAAAACCGGGCAGGTGCGCCACCAGAATACCCATGCCGGTTGCGGCGAAGGCCGCCAGGATGGTGCTGGCGCTGGACACGCCCAGTGCCGCGCAGATCGCATGGCGCCGGCTCTGGGTCGCAGCGGTCTGGGTGACGACGAGGAAATTGGGTCCGGGGCTGACCAGAATCGGGATATAAATCCCCAGCAGGCTGGCAAGCACGATCAGGGTGGAGGGCATGGCGAAACCGGTGCGGATGGCGATGGAAAAATTATGCATCGGGCAGCGCCGCCGCGATCGCCGAAAAAACAGATAGTTCATGACGATCCATGATAAATTTCGATGGATCATGGAAAAACTCAAGCTCGGTCAATTGGAAATGCTGGTGGCGGCAGTCGATGCCGGCAGCTTCAGCGCGGCCGCTGTGGAACTGGGCTGCACCCAGTCGCGTATCAGCCATGCCATCGGCGAACTGGAACGCATCGTCGGAGCGCGCCTGCTCGAACGTTCGCGCAACGGCTGCGTGCCGACCGATGCGGGCTATCATGTGCTGATCAAGGCGCGCCAGATGCTGCGCCTGGCCGGCAGCCTGACGCAATCGGTCAAGGAAGAAGCCGTGGTCAGCGGCCACGTGCGTATCGCCTGCTTCCGCAGCGCCGGCGTGCATTTGCTGCCGCACGTGCTGGAAGCGCTGGCCGAATCGCATCCCGGCATACGCGTCGACGTCAACGACGGCTGCCCCGACTACGAAGACATCTTCGCCGCCATCAAGCAAGGCATGGCTGAAATCGGCATCACGCGCGACGACGCTTCCGCCGGGCTCGAATCGACGCCGCTCGGCCACGACAACTACGTGCTGGTGCTGCCCGCAGGCTTGCGCATTGCCGAGCCGTTCGACTGGCGCCAGTTATCCAACCTGCCCTTCATCCAGTCGCAAAACGCCGGTTCGGCATGGATCGTCGAACAATGCCGCGCCGCCGGCCTGCCCTTGAAGGCCTCGCGCAGGCTGGCCAGCGACAGCGGCATCACCGCCTTGATCTCACGCGGCCTGGGCTTTTCCATCCTGCCGCACCTGGCGATTTTCCCCGCGCCGCCCGGCATCCGGATTGCTGCTTTGCCGATCGAAGCAAAACGTCCGATCGCCCTTGTCACGACGGCCGACAACGCGCGCAGCAAGCCGGTGCGCATCGTCATGCGCCATTTGCGGGATAAGACCGGTTTGCGCAGGACCGATGCGTATCGCGCTGGCGCGATCCTTCTTCCTTAGCGCTGGCGCGATCCATCGTCCCTAGCGCTGGCACGATCCGTCTTCCCTAGCGCTGGCGCGATCCGTCTTCCCTAGCGCTGGCGCGATCCGTCTTCCCTAGCGCTGGCGCGATCCGTCTTCCCTAGCGCAGGTGTCATCGCCGTTCCCTGGTTGGCTTGCGCAACGCCGCTAAAAAACGGGCGCCCGCAGGCGCCCGAAAAAGGAAGTGTTGCAGAAAATCAGTTTGTCATTCAAGCCTGATACATGAAACGGCGCGACCAGGGTAAATGCGAGGTGTCGCGTCCGGCCTTGGTACATACCACCTGGTACAGCGATATCCAGTCTTGCTGGAACGCATACTGGCAGCCGGCCAGATAGACGCGCCAGATGCGGTAGCGCTTGTCGTCCACGGTTGCTTTGATGGCGGCGCTGTTGGCTTCGTAGTTGTCGACCCAGGTACCGCAGGTCTTGGCATAGTGACGGCGCAGGTTTTCCACGTCCACGACTTCAAGGCCGCCCGCCTGCATGGAACGCAAGGCAACGCTCAGGTGCGGCAATTCGCCATGGGGGAAAATGTATTTTCCGACAAATTCGCCGGTGCCGTAAGGACTGTCGCCGCCATTGACGTCGGTGGAAGTGATGCCGTGGTTCATGACCACGCCATCGTCAGCGAGGAGGCTGTTGATCTTGGAAAAATAGCTCTCCAGATTCTTCAGCCCGACATGCTCGAACATGCCGACGCTGGTGATGCGGTCAAACTTGCCCTGCACGTCGCGATAATCCTGCAGGCGAATTTCGATCCGGTCTTCAAGGCCGGCTTCCTTGACGCGCTGTTTCGCCAGTTCGACCTGGCTCGCGGAGAGCGTCACGCCGACGCATTTCGCGCCGAACTTGCTGGCGGCGCGAATGACGAGCGCACCCCAGCCGCAACCGATGTCGAGCAAGGTGTCGCCGGGACGGATGCGAATCTTGGTCAGGATGTGGTCGATCTTTTTCAGTTGCGCTTCGTCGAGCGTTTCGTCGCCATTTTCGAAATAGGCGCAGGAGTACACCATGTTCTTGTCGAGCCACAGGCCGTAGAACTCGTTGGAGACATCGTAGTGATATTGAATCGCTTCGGCATCGTCCTTCTTGCCGTGCCTGAAGGTATGCACGACGCGGGCGAACTTGCCTTCGAGCTTCAAGGTGCGGGCGGCCAGCGCATTGGCGATGTCGATTACGGCCCTGGCCTTGCCATCGACTTCGATCTTGCCGTTGACGTAGGCTTCCCCGAGGTTGGCAAGCGAAGGCTGGAAGAAATACTTGAGCGCGGAAACATGCGGAATCCGAACGATGACTTGCGGCTTTTCCTTACCGAACTGCAATTGCTTGCCATTCCAAAGATCAAGCTGCAGAGGCAGCGCCGATTGGCTACGCACTTGTTCTACCCAATTGTCCAGCCGCCGTTCCCAAAACATAGATCACCTCGTCGTTGTGGATGGTTGATGAATCGTCGGACCAATCAAACCGGGCAAAAATGCGCCACGTACATCGTCCGCTTTTTTGACAACTATAAGACAAAACGGCAATTCGTTAGTTTCCTAATCTTTTTATTTCCCACGGGAAATAATATCGCACCACAACATACGCCCGTTGAACCATTGTCCTTGTCCTCAGTCAACTTCGCTTGATGCGAAGCAATCAATAGAAGCGCATCCCGTTACGCTACAATCGGGACATCTCATGCAAACCATGCCGACCACCCTGCCCTGGCCCATGACGCCGGTGACGCCGCCGCTAAATCGAACCAATGTCGCTATTGGTGTGGCAGTTTCGCTATTGCTGCATCTGTTACTGGCGGCATGGACCTGGCAGCACCGCATGGCAACCCATCGTTTTGCCGAAACGACGAATATCACGGTGCACCTGTTGCCGATCGCCCCGGTGCAACCGGCGGCAGTGATGCCGCATCCAGAACCGCTCAAGGCGCAACATGAAACCGCCGCAAGAACGATCCTGAGCGCAAAGCCGCGCGCCGTGGTCACGACGCCGGTCCCGGCGCCGCATGAAGCACCGCCGACGGTTCCCCCATCCAGCACGGCGCCGCAACCGGAAAAACACTTGGACATGAACGCGGTCTATGGCAGCGTCAAATCGGCCGTTGCCGAAGTCGATCGTGAAAATGCCGAGACGCCGACCGGGCAACTTGCCGCCAAGCCGCTCTACCCGCCCGAGTCGGGCAACAAGATAGGAAAAATGATCGACGGCACGACGCGGGCCGATTGCAAGGACCAGGTCGAAGGCTACGGCTTGTTCACGCCGGTCGCCGTACTGGCGACGCTATTGGACAAGAAAGACAGCGGCTGCAAGTGGCGCTGAAAGCCGCTGCGCCTGTACGCAAATTCATTCGAATTTGGGCTGCATGCTTCTGATCACGCCTTCCTTTTCCATTTGCTCGTAAGCCGCACGCAGACGGCGCACAATCTCGGGAGAGGTATTCTTGCTGGCCGCGACGAAGTATTCGCCCTGATCGACCAGCGCGATCGAGCGCTGCAGGCGGCTGGCGTCGATGCCCTCCTTCTGCAGCAAATAGCCGACGGTGTAATCGCTGCCCGTGATGAAATCGACACGGCCCGCCAGCAGCTTGTTCAGGCTCGACACGTCCGACGGCGACAAATCGAGATTCTTGTCGTAGGAAAATCCCAGCCCGATCAACAGCTTTTCCGCAGCGTCATCGCGGTTGGCGCTGGTCCAGTATTTTTTGGCATCGGCTATGCCCTCGACCTGGATATCCTTGCGTGACGCGAGCTTATAGAGATACAGCTTGCGCTTGGCCAGCGCGCCTATCCATTGGAATTCCTTCTCGCGCTCGGGCGTGCGCGCCATGGTGAAGATGACGACATTGGGCAGTGTCTGCGCCAGCTTGTAGGTACGGCTCCAGGGATAGCTGTTCAATTCGTAGGCCAACCCGGCGCGGCGGAACATCTCTTCGACCACGCGCGTTGAATACCCCGTCACCTTGCCGTTTTCGGTGTAATTGAACGGCGCAAATTCCTCGGTAACGGCCAGAATTTTTTCCTGTGCCCGCGCCTGCAGGAAAAAGCCGCAGAGCAAAACTGCCAGAATGGCAAAACGTCCCTTCATCGCACTCCCTGAAAAATGGCGGCGCAATGATACACTGCGCCGTGTCCTCCACACCATACACCGGAAATCAGCCATGACACAACAGCAGATCGTCTATCTCGTGCTCGTTCCCTTCATCATCTGGCGGCTGTACTCGCGCATGCGCAAGCTGATCGCGCGCCAGGAAGCGCGGCCAATTCGGCTGTGGTTCTCCGCCATTCTGTTTCCCCTGCTGATTCTGCTGTTCGCCTACGGCTGCCTGGACGACACGACGGCGCTGGGAAGCCTGGCCGGCGGTGCAGTTTGCGGCGCCGCGCTAGCGCTGCTCGGACTCAAATTGACGCGCTTCGAGGTCGTCGGCGGCAAGCTGTTTTACCAACCCAACATTTACATCGGCATGGCCTTGATGATGCTCTTCGTCACCCGCCTGGCGTACAGATTCATCGCCACGCCGCTCGCCTCAAACGTGCAGCAGAACCCGGGCGCCGACGCAGCGCTGCAACGTTTATCTTCAAGCCCGCTGACCTTGTTCATCATCGGCATGGTGTTCTGCTACTATGCCCCGTATTCGGCAGGCATCCTGCTGCGCCGCGCGAAGCTCGTCCAATCCGGAACCGCCGAGAACCAGGTCCTATAACTGCCCCCTATGACAATGAGAATCCTCATGAGACAACGCCCTGACTTGAAAACCCTGACCCTGGCGGCCATGCTCGCCTGCGCATCGGTTGCCGCCTGCGCCGCCGACGAACCGGCCAAGCCGGCCAAACGCCCTACCGTAACGGACATCGTCAAAGCCTCGAAGCCGTCGGACTGGCGCGAACTCGATCCGCAAAACACGATCTATGTCGAACTGCCCGCCGGCCGCATCGTGATCGAACTGGCGCCGCTGTACGCCCCCAATACCGTCGCCAACATCAAGGCCTTGATCCACGAAAGCTACTTCGACGGCTTGTCGGTCATGCGCGCGCAAGACAATTACGTCGCACAATGGGGCGACCCGACCGAGAAGAAGGAAATCAAGACCGCCAAGAAAAAGGTCACCGCCGAGTTCGACGCACCGATCACCGATGCCATCCCCTTCACGGCGCTGCCCGACCTCGACACCTACGCGCCGCAAACCGGTTATTCCAACAGCCTGCCGGCTGCGCGCGACCCCAAGATCGGCCGCACCTGGCTCACGCATTGCTACGGCATGGTTGGGGTGGGGCGCGACAACGACGCCGACAGCGGCGCCGGCACCGATCTCTACGTGGTGATCGGCCATGCACCGCGCGCGCTGGACCGCAACGTGACGCTGGTGGGCCGCGTCATGCAGGGCATCGAGCTGCTCTCCACGCTGCCGCGCGGCACCGGTCAGTTGGGATTCTATGAAAAGCCGGAGCAGATGGTGCCGATCAAGACGATACGCCTGGCAGCCGACGTGCCGGAAACCGAACGCAGCCATCTCGAAATCCTGCGCACCGACACGCCGACCTTCCACGCCGTGGTCGATGCGGGGCGTTTCCGTGGCGGCGACTGGTTCAAGAATTCGCCCGACCACGTCGAAGTGTGCAACGTGCAGGTGCCGGTGCGCATCAAGAAGGACGACACAACCAAGCAATAAGATGCAAGCCGCCGCGCCATCAAAAATATGGCGCGGCAGCCAGTATAAAAAAGGCTGGACCGAGGTGGGTAACCTATCCAGCCAAGGCTATTCCCAAGGAGAGAAATAGCGAAGCACGCCCTTACGATCCCGACTGCGGATCGTTGCGCAAGCACCTCGGCGCGAGGCAGCGATGCTTGCGCAACGACCCGCCGCTCTCGCGGCGAGTGACGTTATCGTTCAGACGCGCCGATTTTCCTGCTGCGCCAATTCGGCCCGGTATTGCGCCTTTTCCATCGCGCTCATGCGCTTGGCCGTAATGACGACGGTCGACTGGCTTTGCACCGTCGGCGCGGCCGGCGACGCTTGCATCGACGCATGCGAGTGATTGGTCAGCATCAGCACACTGGAACACACCATGCCGCACACCAGTGCCAACCCGAGCTTGCTGCCGCGTCCGCTGTTTGTTGAGCCGCTTTTTGTGATGTTCATGTCGCTTCCTTTCATGGTCTTGCTTGTTCGATGGCTGTACTTTATTCGTGGCCGCAATGAAATGCCATGAGCAGGCGACGAAATGCATTTTTCGGCGGATAGCCCGTCAAAATGCAGGATTAACCGCTTCGCAAAGAAACCGGAAGAGATAAAATGAGTAAAAATCAACACAAAAGCCAATAGGGAGCCGCCAAGTGTCAACCGAGACGCCAGCCAATCCGGAATCCTCGCCCCATTCCTACGACCCCCAAGTCGGATTCCAGGTGCAGGAACACCGGCGCCGCGAACCCCTGACCGTGCTGGCCCTGGTGCTATTGATCGTGGGCTTGCCCGTCGTGGTCTGGCTCGATCTGGTCAACCTGACCGACGCCAGCCTGAAACGCCAGGCCAGCGACTTGAACGCCATGATCAGCGCCATTCGCGGCTACTACGGCAGCGACGTGGTCGACCGGGTGCTGTCGGCCCATTCCACCACGCAAGTCGCGCCGAATTACCAGGACATCCCCGGCGCCATTCCGCTGCCGGCCACGCTGTCGCTGGAACTGGGCAAGGTGATCGGCGACAAGCAACCCAACATCAGCTACCGTTTCGTCTCCGACTACCCGTTTCGCAACCGGGCGGCGCACGTGCTCGACGATTTCGAGACGCACGCCCTGGCCTCTCTGCGCAAAAACCCGAACCAGCCGCCGATCTACCAATCGAGCACCGGCTTGCGCAGCCAAGTCAGGCTGGTGTCGCCCATCGTCATGGGCAGCGCCTGTGTCAGCTGCCACAACAGCCATCCCGACAGCCCCAAGACCGACTGGAAGGTGGGCGACGTGCGCGGCATCCAGGAATTGACCGTCACCCAGCCGGTATCCCTCGACCTCTCCTCCTTCTTCTACATCTTCTGTTACCTGATCGTCGCCTCGATTGCCGGCGTCGCCTTCGTCATGATGCAGAACCGGCGCAACGACACCATACGCCAGATCAACCACAAGCTGCGCGGCGCCAACGACTTCCTGGCCTCGATCTCGAGCAAGCTGGCCAGCTACCTCTCGCCGCAAATCTATAAAAGCATTTTCAGCGGCGCGATGGACGTGGCGATCCAGACCAAACGCAAAAAACTGACGATCTTCTTTTCCGACATCAAGGACTTCACCGCGCTGACAGAAAAGCTCCAGCCCGAAGAAATCACCGCGCTGATCAACGAGTATTTCACCGAAATGTCAGGCATCGCGCTGCGCCACGGCGGCACGATAGACAAGTTCGTCGGCGATGCCATCCTGGTGTTTTTCGGCGACCCGGAATCGGGCGGCGAAGTGGCCGACGCGCAAGCCTGCCTGCGCATGGCTATCGACATGCAGCATCGCCTGTCCGTCCTGAATGTGAAATGGCGCCAGCAAGGCGTGGAAGAACCGTTTCGCGTGCGCATGGGCATCAATACCGGTTACTGCAACGTGGGCAACTTCGGCAGCGCCGACCGCATGGACTACACCATCCTCGGCGCCGAAGCCAATCTGGCGGCGCGGCTGCAATCGATCGCGCAAGGCGGCGGCATTGTGGTCAGCTATGAAACCTATGCGCTGGTGCGCGACATCGTGTCAGCCCACGCGCTTTCGCCCACCACGATGAAGGGCATCAGCCGCGACATCGTCCCTTACGCCATCGACGGCCTGTTCGATGCCAGCGGCAACGTGGTACAAGTGTTTGCCGAACATGCCACCGGGCTCGACCTTTATCTCGACCTCGGCCGCATCGACCCGGCACAGGCGCGCACGCTGAAGTCGGTGCTGCAAAAAGCCATGGACGCGCTCGACAAGCAGACACCGGTCGAGGACGGCAGCGCCGGGGGCTGAAGTCCGTATTGCGGTAGACTATGCGCATGTTGCGTCGCTACTGCATCCTGCTATTGGCGTTTTTCCTGACAGCCTGCCCCATGTTCGGGTTGGCCGCGCAGGACGCGCCTGCCTGCACGCATTGTCGGGCAGCCGGCGCCATGGCGATCAAGCATTGCCATCAACATACGGCAAGCGCCGAACATTGCCACCAATGTGCAGGCTGTGCGGCGTGTGCTTTCATGCCCATGACCTGCATACAGACCGGCTCTCCGTCAATCGCCCTGCCCCATCCCGACATTGCCCGCGTCGGCTACCATGCCGCGCACTTCTATCGCCTGAGCTCACCGCCGCTGGACCGCCCGCCCGCCTCCTTCCCAGCCTGATCGTGCGCCGGCTCTTTGCCGGCTTGTGTCCAATGCCGCGCTCGTTGCGGCAATGCTGGAGAAGCAAGTGAAAACGAATAGTCTCGCCAGGCGTTTGCCCCTGGCGCTTTGCGCCGCCGCCGTGCTCGGCGGCTGTAGCACCATGGAAAAGCAGGACCAGGATGTCGCGCAATTGGTCGAAAGCCGCACCGGTACGCGTCCAAGCGCTGCCACCGATGCGATGGCAAGGCAAGCGCTGCGCCAGGAAATTACCGAACTCGCCGCGCAACCGCTTGATGCTGATGCCGCCGTGCACATCGCCCTGCTCAACAACCCGGCTATGCTGGCCGACTACGACGAAGCCGGCATCGCCGCGGCCGATCTGGCGCAGGCGGGACGCCTGCCGAATCCCGAATTCTCGTTCAAACGCATGCATGGCGACGGACAAGTCTTCATCGAGCGCAGTCTCACGGTCAATCTGCTTGACCTGTTGACGCTGCCGCTGGCCCAACGCATGGAACAGCGCCGCTTCGAAGCGACGCGGCTCGAGATCGCGCAAAGTGCCGTGACGCTGGCTGCGCAAACCCGTAGCGCCTACTTCGAAGCCGTCGCGGCCAAGCAGGCAGCGCGTTACATGGGAGACGCCGCCGCGGCAGCCGAAGCGAGCCGCGATCTGGCGCGTCGCATGGCAGAAGCCGGCAACTGGAGCCGTCTCGATCAAGCCAAGCAGGAAGCCTTCGACGCTGCCACAACGAATGATGCGGCACGCGCTGCGAACACGGCACAGGTGGCAGCGCAAAAACTGGCGCGCCTGCTGGGTTTGGAAGACGGCGCTGCGCTGGTCTTGCCCGATACACTTCCTCCCTTGCCTGAACAACCCGGCGGCAACACGATCCCGATCGACACTGCAGTCAAATCCCGGCTCGACGTGCAAGCTGCGCAGCAGCGCAACGCCTGGCAGGCGGCAGACCTGGGATTGACGCGGGCCACGCGCTTCGTGCAAGTGATGGACCTCGGCGCCGTGCAAGACCGCAACGAAGGCGCGGCGCGCGCGCCGGGCTACGAAATCGACATCAGCGTGCCGCTGTTCGATTGGGGCGACGCGAAAACGCAACGGGCCGAGGCGCTTTACCTGCAATCGACCGACCGCCTGGCCGCCACGGTGCAAGGCGCCGCCAGCGACATCCGCATCGAGCAAGCGAACCGTCGCCACAGCTACGAATTGGCGCAACGCTATCGCGACGACATCATCCCGCGACGCAAGCGCATCGCCGATGAAACCCTGTTGCGCTACAACGGCATGTTGATCGGCGTATTCGAGCTGTTGAACGATGCGCGCGCGCAAATCGCCGACACGCTGGGCGCCATCGACGCACTCAAGGATTACTGGATTGCCGACGCCGCTCTGCAGAGCGCATGCGGCGGCATCGCACCGAACAAGGAAACGCCATGAGCAACCGCAGACATTTTCTTTCCACTTCCGCCGCCGGCCTGATCGGCGCCGCGCTCGTCTCGCGCACCGGCGCGGCCAGCCTGCCAGAGGCACCGATGCGCGATCACGCGGCCACCGGCAATCCCGCACCCCCTTCGTCGGGCCGGCCGTTCCATCCGGTCGTCACGCTGAACGGCTGGTCGCTGCCCTGGCGCATGAATCATGGCGTCAAGGAATTCCATCTGGTAGCCGAGCCGGTGCTGCGCGAAATCGCGCCGGGCATGCAGGCCAAGCTCTGGGGCTACAACGGACAAAGCCCGGGACCGACCATCGAAGTGGTCGAGGGCGACCGCGTGCGCATCTTCGTCACCAACAAGCTGCCCGAAGCAACCAGCATCCACTGGCACGGGCAGCGCCTGCCCAACGGCATGGATGGCGTGAGCGGGCTGACACAGCCGCCCATTCCCGTCGGCAAAACCTGCGTCTACGAATTCACCGCGCAGCGTGCCGGCACCTTCATGTATCACCCGCATGCCGACGACATGCTGCAGATGGCAATGGGCATGATGGGATTCTGGGTCACGCATCCGCGCGACCCCAATGAGCACAAGGTCGAACGCGACTACGTGATGCTGTTGAATGCCTACGACATCGATCCCGGCAGCTTCACCCCCAAGGTCAACACCATGCTCGACTTCAATCTCTGGACCATCAATTCGCGCGCCTATCCCGGCATCGATGCGATGGTCGCGGCCCAGGGCGAGCGCGTGCGCATCCGTATCGGCAACCTGACCATGACCAACCACCCGATGCACCTGCACGGCCATTCCTTCGAAGTGACCGGCACCGACGGCGGCTGGGTGCCCAAGAGCGCGCGCTGGCCCGAAGTGTCGGCCGACATCGCCGTCGGCCAGATGCGCGCGTTGGAATTCGTCGCCGACGCACCGGGCGACTGGACCTTTCATTGCCACAAGGCGCACCACACCATGGGGCCGATGGGCCACCAGGTGCCGACCATGACGGGCGTCGACCAAAGCGCGGCCGTGGAAAAAATCAACCGCCTGATCCCCGGCTACATGAGCATGGGCGAGCACGGCACCGACGACATGGGCGCCATGCACATGGCCTTGCCGGAAAACACGCTACCGATGATGGCCGGCAACGGACCATTCGGCCCCATCGGCATGGGCGGCATGTTTACCACGCTCAAGGTGCGCGCAGGCCTGGCGCCGAACGACTACCGTGATCCGGGCTGGTACCGGCAGCCCGCCGGCACCTCAGCCTATCTGTGGGAAGGGGAACTGCCCGACGCCGCGCGCACCGCCACGCCGCAAGTTGCCGGCCCGGAAGGATCGATAACCGTGCGCAAGCCGACACAGCATGAACATTGAGATGCGCACAGAAGCATGCCCACTTGCGCCCACAACAACAATTATTTGCTATCATAGGTCCCCTCAACGCCAACCGGCGATGCACGAATCACAACCATGACCGTCCAGATCCACAGCCTGCAGCCTGCGAACGCGCCCCGCGCGCGTAAGCTCGCGCCCTGGCGGTTCTGGACCACCATCGTCACCATTGCCGCGTTCCTGAGCCTCTTGCTCACGGTATCGAGCCATCAACACCTGACGCAGGCGGAAGACCAGGATTGCGCGATTTGCAGCGTCGTCTCGCACAAGGTCAGCGACACGCCTACGGTGCTGCTGCCCAAGCTGATCCTGGTCCTGCTGGCTTTTGCCCCGTTCCTGGCGTTTGCCGCGTGCAAGCCTCATGTCTCGCCCTCCCTGCTGCCGCCCTCCTGCGGCCCGCCTTGCTGCGCGTAATCCGCTTCGCCTGTACGCAAGATCGCGTACTTCCCGAACTCGCATAGCCGAACGGCGGTGATACCGCCGTTCCCGGTTCGCATGGCTCATTCACATAACCAAGTCACATGATGAATGCCGGCGTACCTGCCAACCATTAAGGATTTTTATGTCGCGCATTCCCCCTTTGCGCAAGCTGCCATTGATCATGGCCGGCTTGTTCGCCGCTTCGTCCGCCTTTGCGGCGCCGTTGCAAACCGAAGTCAGAGACGCCCAGGGCCAGTTGATGCCCAACACCATGGTCTGGGTCGTCACCTCGGCCGGCGCCGAAGTCGCCAAGACCATGACCGACGCCAAGGGCATCGCCCATTTCGCCAACATCGCACCGGGACACTATCTGGTCGAGATTCGCAGCAGCCGCGGCCTGGCGCTGACCAAGCCGGTGGATATTGCCGGCGACGCCGTCATCACGGTATCGATTGCCATGGACGCGCCGCCTGCCGCAACACCGGCACCGGCCGCCCCGAGCGCAACGGCAAAGACGCAACCGAAGGGCAGCGCAACGCCCGCCGCCGCGCCGACATCGCCGGCGACGACCGCAGCACCGGCCGCAGCCGACGGCGACGGCACGGCGCCAGCCGCACAAACCATCGCGCCGATTGAAATCAGCACCACGCGGCTAAAGAGCGAACGCGCCGATCTTTCGCCCAAGGTGGGCACCACCGTCTATACCGTCGACATGCGCATGATAGACAGCATGGGCCAGGGCAGCGACACGCCGTTCGACGACGTGCTCATGCGCCTGCCCGGCGTCGACCAGGACTCCAAGGCGTCCGGCAGCATCCACGTGCGCGACGACCACGGCAACGTGCAATACCGTATCGACGGCGTGCAACTGCCCGAAAGCATCACCGGCTTCGGCCAGTCGATCGACACGCGCTTCGTCCAGCAAGTCGATTTCCTCACCGGCGCCCTGCCCGCCCAATACGGCCTGCGCACCGCCGGCATCGTCGACGTCACCACCAAGGAAGGCGACGTCGCGCCGGGCGGCCACATCGGCATCCTGTTCGGCAGCCGCGATTACTACGAGCCGAGCGCGGAATTCTTCGGCAGCGAGGGCAATTTCAGCTACTACCTGTCGGGCAGCTATCTGACGAATAACCTCGGCATCGAAAACCCGCTGCCGACCAATGACGCCCTGCACGACAAGACGCGGCAAAGCAAATCCTTCGGCGCCCTGTCGTACTATCTCGACCACGACACGCGCCTCGGCCTGTTGTTCGGCACCTATACCGGGTTCTTCCAGATTCCCGACAACCCGAACCAGACCCCGCAATACACGCTGGCCGGCTACAGCAACGTCAACACGGGCTACAGCGCGATCCCCTCGTCGCAGATCAACGAGACCCAGAGCGAGGTCAACCGCTTCTTCGTGCTCTCCTATCAAAAGAGCCTGGGCGACCTGAACCTGCAGGCATCGTTCTTCCATCAATACTCCGACCTGCACTACACGCCCGACCCCATCGCCGACATGATCTACCTCGGCACGGCTTCGGACACGATGCGCTCGAACACATCCAACGGTCTGCAATTCGATGCCAGCTACAAGCTCACGCCCGATCACACCTTGCGTTCCGGCCTGGTCCTGACGCACCAGACCACGCAAAGCGACAATACGGTCGGCGTATTCGATATCGACGGCATGGGAAATGTCGCCACGACGCCCTCCACCATCGTCGACAATTCGAGCAAAATCGGCGCCATAGAAAGCCTGTACCTGCAGGACGAATGGCACATCAGCGACCCCTGGACGGTCAATTACGGCCTGCGCTACGACCACGTCGACGCATTCATCCGCGAGCAGCAGTGGAGCCCGCGCCTGAACGTAGCCTGGAAAGCCACCGACACGACCTCGGTGCACGCCGGCTATTCGCGTTACTTCACGCCGCCGCCGCAGGAACTGGCGGCGCAGAGCAGCATCAGCCTCTATAACAACACGACCAACGCGCCTGCCGTGTCGACATCCGATCCGGTTCGTGCCGAACGCACCAACTATTTCGACTTCGGCGTCAGCCAAAAGGTCGGCGCCAACCTGACCTTGAATGCCGACACCTACTACAAGAAGATCACCAACCTGATCGACGAAGGACAATTCGGCCAGGCCCTGATCCTTTCGCCGTTCAACTACCAGTTCGGCTATGCCAAGGGGCTGGAATTGTCGAGCATCTACAGCACCAAGAGCTGGGGCGGGTTCTTCAACGTCTCCCTGCAAAAGGCGCAAGGCCAGAACATCATCTCGGGCCAGTCGCTGTTTGCGCCGGAAGAGTTGGCCTACATCGCCAACCACTACATCTACCTCGACCACGACCAGAAGCTGACCCTGTCCGGCGGTGTGCACTACAAATTCGGCGAGTCGCAGGTCAGCACCGACTTCATCTACGGCAGCGGCTTGCGCAACACGCCGCCGGGCGGCGCACCGAACTCGACCGAGCTGCCGGGCTATACCAGCGTCAACGCGGCATTGACGCATACCTGGAAGAACACCGGCGTCGGCACCGTCGAAGGCCGGCTCGCTGTCGTGAACATCTTCGACAAATCCTACCTGCTGCGCGATGGCACGGGCGTGGGTGTGGGCGCACCGCAGTACGGCGCGGCCCGCACGCTCTACGCCGGTATCTCCACCAGCTTCTAAGCTTCCGATAGAAGCCTGCAGAGAGCACGCGGACATCCGCCCCAAACGGATGTCCGCGTTACAATCACCTCGTCCTGGAATTCACAGCATCGCATGGCACATTCCTATCGAGGCAAACATAACCGGCGCTCGCGCCGCATTAGCGAACGTGTGCTCGATGCCGCCTTGCTCGGCGGCCTGGCCGCCGCCATCAGTTATCGCTTAGGCTTGCACGGCAGGCTAGGCGTGACGCGTTACGCATGCGCTCTGCCGCAGCAACGCAAGCTGCCCAAACCGCTCACCATCGCCTTCGCTTCGGATCTCCATGCAGGGCCGACTACGCATCCTGCAGTATTCAACGAACTGTTTCGCGCCATCGCCCAAGAACGGCCCGATGTGCTCCTTCTGGGCGGCGACTTCGTCTCATACAAGGCAGAATACGCCTCGGCCCTTACCGCCGAACTGGCCGCCTGCTCGCCACCGCTGGGAAAATTCGCCGTATTCGGCAATCACGACCTCTGGGCCGACGACAAGCGCTTGCGCGCGATGCTGGAACAAGCCGGCGTCACCTTGCTGATCAATCGCAACCTCGCCCTACCCGCGCCGTTCGACACGGTATCGCTATGCGGCATCGATGACCCATGGACCGGCGAACCGGACGTCGACGCGGCGTTCCACGAGGCACAACCCACGCGCATCTTCCTGACCCACGCGCCGGACGGCCTGCTCTTGACGCAAAGCCGCCAATTCGACCTTGCCTTCGCCGGCCACACCCACGGCGGCCAAATCGTCCCGCCAGGAGGCAAGCCCTTGGTGCTACCCCACGGCCCGCTGAGCCGCCAATACCCCTATGGCCGCTTCGAACTCGAACAACACGCAACCCTGATCGTCAGCCGCGGCGTGGGATGCAGTACGCTGCCGGTGCGCATCAATGCGGACCCGGAGTTGGTGGTCTGCACGCTGTATTGATGATCAAGCCGCGTTTGAGCGTCGGATGGCGATCGAAACGACCGCACTCAATCACCTCATCACTAGCCTGCATTAACCGTTAACGCAAAAACATCCAGATCGTCAGCACCACACCGACCGCCACCACAAACAGACGCAAGGCCTTTTCCGGCAAACGGTTCATCAGCATGCCGCCGATGAAGCTGCCGCCCATGGCGCCGATGCCGAGCGCCAACACGGCAGGCCAATCGACCTGGCTGGAGAAGGCGAAGATGGCGACCGCCGACGCATTCATTGCCATGGCCAGCACGTTCTTGGTCGCAATCGACGTGCGCACCGCCTGGCCGGCAATGGTCAATGCGGCCAGCATGAGAAAACCGATGCCGCCGCCGAAGTAGCCGCCATAGATGGCGATCACGCCCTGGATCGCCATCAATAGCCACGACGGCATGCTGTCCGCCGTATGCAGCGGCTTGGTGCGGAAACTTCCCCAGGTGAAGACGGCAGTGGCAAACAGGATCAGCCACGGCACAAGGCGCGCAAAAAACGAGGCCGGGGTCGACAGCAGCAGCAAGGCGCCGACCACGCCGCCGGCCAGACTGATGTAGAACAAGGTGCGGAATTTCAGCGGCCCCACGCCATCCGCGATGGAACGGCCGCTCCAGGCCATGTTGATCTGGCTAGGGAACAAGGCGATGGTCGACGTGATGTTGGCTGCCAGCGGATCGAGCCCGACCAGAAGCAAAGCAGGGAAAGTAACGAATGACCCACCACCGGCCAGCGTGTTCTGCGTTCCGGCATACAGTCCCGCCAGACCAACCAGGATGATCAGATGCAAATCGAGCGCGCTATGCAAAATTTTCCCCTGCGCCCGTGCGCAAATTAATGATTCTCATGAGGGCCTTCAGCGTGCGGGCGCGACAGGTACCGATGCGGGCGGGTTCGCAGCCGCCGGCTGCGGGCCGGGTTGGGCGGCGGCCTTTGCCTTTTGCTCCTGCGCCTGCTTTTTCGCCATCTCGTGTCCAACCACACAGCCGGCGATGGCGCCGGCAACCGCATGATGGCCCGCCACATGGCCGGCCACGCCGCCCACGACCGCTCCCTTGATACAGCCCTTGGCCTGGGCAGCACCGTGCGCCAGGAGCAACCCGACCAGCATGAGCGCGACTGATGATTTCATTGTTTGAGTTTTCGTCGATGGAATGCATCCAAGTTTAGAGGTTTTCCCCGGATTCTGCTGGTACGGGGGCAGAACTGGCGCGCTTCCACCGGCCATTCTCCCGCTTTACAATATTCGCGCTATGATTAACGCAATAACAACGACGTACCCAGCCTGCCATGACCGATAAAAGCAAGGAATTCCAATTCATCGAAGATTTGACGGCCGAGCTGTCGACCAAGGAACTGGTTTTCCCGACCTCGCTCAACGTGACGATGAAAATCCGCCACGCGCTCAATTCGCCCGATATCTCGAATGACGCCGTGGCGCGCATCGTCGGCGCCGAACCGGTGCTTTCAGCCTACATCCTGCGCCTGGCGAATTCGGCAATGTTCAACCAGACCGGCACGCCATTCACCGACTTGCGCAAAGCCACCATGCGGCTCGGCCACTCGATGGTGCGCAACGTGGCGATCTCGGTCGGCATGAAGCAGCTCGTGCAAAGCAAATCGTCTTCCGAAATCCCCAAGGTGATCGACGGACTCTGGAAGCGCTGCATCCGCATTTCCGCGCTCTCTTTCGTCGTGGCGCGGCGTCTGACGCGCGTCAACCCCGACACCGCGATGATGGCCGGCCTCCTGATCAATATCGGCAAGTTCTACATCCTCAACCGCGCCCATTCCTACGATGCATTATTCGTCGATGAAGCCGCACTGTGGGAATTGGTCGATCAATGGCATGCCAACATCGGCACAGCCATTCTGGAAAGCTGGGAAGTGCCGGAAGAAATCAGCAATGCCGTATTGAATGGCTCCGATCTCGCTTACACCCACCGCGGCGCGCCCGACCTGACCGATGTGGTGGTTGCTGCAGACTTTCTCGACGGGAAGTTCTATTCGAGTGTGGATGGGGAAGATGTGGAATGGGGCGACTTGCCCCAGCCCTTGGTTGCGCTCAACCTGGATCGGGAAAAGAGCACCGTACTGATCGAGGATACGCGCGACGAGTTGGCGCTCATCTTCCAGGCCATCGCCTGATCATCGCCTGAAACTCAATCGTCGGGCAGAATCACCGGGGGCATGTCCGGCAAGGCCTCTTCCAGCGACACCGTGCGGTTGCGCCCCTCGTCCTTGGCCTGACGCAGCGCCTTTTCGGCCCGCCGCATCATCGATTCCGCCGTATCGTTGACGGCATTGGTGGTGAGACCGGCGGAAAAGGTCAACGTCAAGTCGGGCGCGATGTGATCCCAGTTGCAGACATCGATGGCCTTGCTCAGGCGGCTCAGGGCAATCATGCCGGAATCGAGCCAGGTGGCAGGCAGCACGATGCCGAACTCTTCACCGCCGATGCGGCCGAAGCGGTCCAGGGCGCGCAAATGCTTGACCGATGCATCGGACATGGTCTTCAACACCATGTCGCCCGCCGTGCTGCCATATTTTTCGTTGATCGCGCGAAAGTGATCAAGATCAACGATAGCGAAACAGAATGGATGGCCCGTGCGCTTGGCGCGCAGCAGTTCCCACTCCAGCGTTTCGACCACGGCGCGCCGGTTCAGCACGCCGGTCAACACATCGTGGTTGCCGAGCGCATCGGCCTTGGCCAACGCGGTGGCGAGCTCGGCATGGACGCGATGCAGCCGCTCCTCCCCATCGCGATGATGCAGCCGCAGATAGACGCCTAATGCAAGCACGGCCGAGAGCGCGGCGCACACGACCAGCATTTGCGCGTCGGAAATTTCCGGACCGAGGAAATTATTCAGAATCACGCGCATGGCGAAACTGGCGGCAACTGTCGCGATGATCCAGCGAACCAAGAATTGCATCATAAATTCCGAATTCGTTTGACGTTCTTGCATAGCGGCGCCCAAGGTAATGGAAATGAACCAGCTTTCCCTGCCGCCACTATGTTATCAGCAGGGATACCAAACCGATAATAAGGTATTTTCGGGCGTTGTCTATCGAAGTACGGTCACAAAGTTACATTTGGACAACACAATCCTAGTGATTTACGCCGCGCTTGACGAAAAATAGCGCCGTGCCCACCGCCATCAGGACACTGCCAAAGAAGCGGTTTTGCCGCCGCACCATTTTCTGGTCGCGGAAAAAGCGCTGCATCGAGGATGCGGCAAAGGCGTAGCCGTGCATGACGATCAAATCGACCGTCACTATCGTCGCACCCATCACCAGCAACTGCAGCAACAGCGACGCGTCATGCGTAATAAATTGCGGCAGCACCGCCACCATGAAGATGATGCCTTTGGGGTTGGTGGCATTGGTAAGGAAACCGGTCAACACCCGACGGCGCAGGCTGGGCACCGCGCTCGGCGTCGCCGACGCCGCCTCTTGCGGGCCGACCGCGGTCTTGGCGCGAAATTGCATGATGCCGAGATAGATGAGATAGAGCGCACCCACTGTCTTGACGACATTGAAAGCAATCTCCGACGCCAGCAGCAGCGAACCGACACCTGCGCCGGCAATGACCAGGATCAGCAGCAAGCCGATTTCCAGCCCGAGTATCGTGCCGCTGGTGCGCTTGACGCCATACGACAGGCCATGCGACATGCACAAGACCGCCCCGGAGCCGGGAGAAATCGCAATGATGCAGGATGCGACAAGGAAGGTGAGCCAGGTGGAAAGTGCCATAGGAAGACGGAAGGACCGCAATGAAGAAGCAGCCCTCATGATACCAAGGCGCAACAAGTCCCGCTCACACTCCGGGCAAGGCGCAGCAATGGGTCACCGCGGCTGGCGCCCAAGCACGGTAAAGACGCGATGCGGAACCGCCAGCACGGCTGCGGGAAAATCGGCCGCGAGCATGGCAGTCAACTCATGATCGAAGCGCTCGATTGCAGGCAGTTCCAGGCTCGCGGCAATACCCGCGCTGGCGCGCAACCTGCCGCGCCACGCTTCATGGCTGTAAGCCAGGTCGACGTCGAAACTGAAGGACTCGATACCGACGAAACCCGCTTCCATCAAATCGGAAAACCATTGCGGATAGATCCCCTTGCCGTCGCCCAGATTCCACTGCGGGTTGTGGCGCCGGATCAGGGCTTCGCTGGCGGCAACCACGTTGCCTTTCACCGGCAGCCAATCGAGATGGGAAATCGCCAGCACGCCATTGGCACGCAACAGGCGCCGCGCCTCGTGCGCCACCACGTCGCGCTTGAACCAATGCCAGCATTGTCCGGCGGTGATCACGTCGAACGCCGCATCGGGCAAACCGCTCTCTTCGGCGTGCGCTTCAAGGTAGTCGATGCCAAGGCCCTGTTCCGCGTCGATCTGCCTGGCCTGGGCCAGCATCGCCGCCGCCGGATCGAGCGCGGTGACGCGGCAGCCACGGTGGGCAAAGCCGCGCGCCAGCGTGCCGGTTCCGGTGCCGAGATCGAGCAAGGCTTGCGTCTTGATGCCGACGCCATATTGCGCGACACGCCCGAAATACGCCTCGGGAAAACCGGCGCGGTGGCGACGGTAATCGGCGGCGGTCTTGCCGAAATCGATCTGTTGCATGATGAATTCTCCTGAAACGATTTAAGATCGCGATTTAAGATTCATTAAAACGCCGACGCCAAAGGCGCGTCAATCTTGATCGAGCCAATCAACCTGTTCACCCTATGGATCTCTATCTCAACGCCGACCAAGCCGCGCACGCACTCGGTGTGCGCAAGGCGACGCTCTACAGCTACGTCAGCCGTGGCCTGATCCAGTCGTTTGAAGATACGACGCGACGCAGCCGAAAATTCCGCCGCAGCGACGTGGAGCAGCTGGCGCGCCGGCAAGCGGAAAAGCGCAAGCCGCGCCAGGCCGCGCGCGCCGCACTCGATTGGGGCTTGCCCGTCATGGAATCCGCGCTCACCCTGATCGAAGACGGGCAGCTCTATTATCGCGGCGTCGCCTTATCGACCCTGCTGCCGCAGGCGAGCCTGGAGGACGTGGCGCGCCTGCTCTGGCAAGTTCCGGCCGCCGACATATCGATGCCGACTTCGCCCATGTCAGCGCAATGGCGCCGCACGGCAAAGGACATGGCCGACCTGTCGCCATTCGAACGCATGCTGCCGCTATTCGCGCTCGGGCAGGCGGAACTGAAGCGACGAGACGGCCCGGAACACGATTTTGCGGCGCCCCAAGGCTTGCTGCAACTGATGACGGCCTGCATGCTGGGCAAGTCAGCGCCCGGCTTGCCGCTGCATGAGCAATGCGCAATGGCGTGGAACTTGTCTGCGCACGGCAAGACCATCGTGCGTACGGCCTTGCTGTGCTGCGCCGATCACGAACTCAATGCATCGAGCTTCACCGCGCGCTGCATCGCCGCCACTGGCGTGGACATGGGTTCCGCCCTGACCGGTGCGCTGGCGGCGTTGCGCGGCCCGCTGCATGGCGGGTTCACCGAACGCATTGAAGCCCTGTTCGACGAGCTGGCAGCAAGCCCTTCGATTGAACAAGCCCTGACAGCAAGGTTGGGTTCCAACGGCAACCTGCCCGGCTTCGGCCATCCGCTCTACCCGCAAGGCGATCCGCGCGCCATCGCCTTGCTTGCGCTGCTGCCGGCCAATCTCAGGCTGGCGCGCACCCTAGAGACAGCGGCACAGTTGAGCGGGCAAGCGCCCTCAGTCGACTTTGCCCTGGTTGCGGCGCGGCGCTGTCTCGGCTTGCCGCGCGGCGCGGCGTTCGGTTTGTTCGCGCTGGCCCGGACGGTCGGCTGGATCGCCCATTTCCTGGAACAGCGCCGCACGGCCGGGCTGATCCGCCCGCGCGCCAGTTACGTCGGGCCGCGGCCGCTCACGGACACGCAGCCAACGGGTCGCATCATCCGCCCCGGCCACGCTCGAGAGCGTCGAGGCGCAACGTCAACTCACGATTGAGCTGGCTGATTTCAAACAGGCGGAACGCATCGCGCAGGCAGGCCATCACCAGCGCCTCATTCCATGGCTTGGCCAGGAATTTGAAAATCGCGCCGCTGTTGATGGCTTCGAGCATGGCGCCCATTTCGAGCGTTTCGGACATTACCATCCGTATCGCGTCGGGATACAGACTGCCCAGGCGCTGCAGAAATTCCGTGCCCGACATTTCCGGTAGATTCTGGTCGCACAACACCACGCCGGCCGGGCACATCGCCATCAGCTCGAAGGCTTCGCCGGGGGTGGGGGCGCAGACCAGCAGATATTTTTCGCGCTCCAGAATGCGCCCCAGATGCTGCAAGGCGTCCTGCTCCGGCGTCACCAGCAATAGCACACGCTGATTGGTCGTGGCATGCGGCGCCGGATTGATGCAGCGCCCGCTCTTGAGCAACAGGGCAAATTCGTTCTCCGGCAAAGGCCGGCTGAAGAGATAACCCTGCATTTCTTCGCAGCCCAGGCCGCGCAGATACCCAAGCTGCCCCTCGGTTTCGACCCCTTCCGCGATCACCGTCATGTTCAGGCTGTGCGCCATGCCGACCACGGCGCGCGCGATCGCGGCGTCGCCCGGATTGACCGTGATGTCGGCGACGAAGCTGCGATCGATCTTGATGCGTTCGACCGGCAGGCGCTGAAGATACGACAGCGACGAATAGCCGGTGCCGAAATCGTCAAGCGCATGGCTCACCCCGATCAGGGACAGGTTCTTCATGGTGCTGATGACCGCATCGGCATTGAGCAGCACGATGCCCTCGGTCAATTCGAGCTCAAGCCAGCGCGGATCAAGCCGCGACGATGCGAGCGCGCGCTTGACCATCGCCTGGATGTCGCCATCCTGGAATTGGCGCGCCGACAGGTTGACCGCCATACGGATCGGCGGCAATCCTTCGTCCTGCCATTTACGGTTGATGCGGCACGCTTCGCCCATGGCCCACTCGCCCACATCCCAGATCATGCCGTTCTCTTCGAGCAAGGGAATGAATTCGAGCGGAGAAACAATCCCGTGGTCCGGCCGGCTCCAGCGGATCAAGGCCTCGGCGCCGATCACGCGGCCGGAGACCAGATCGACCTGCGGCTGGAAATGCAGCACAAACTCCCGGTTCTTCAAGGCGCGGCGCAGCGCATTTTCCAGATCATGCCGGCGCTTGGGCGCATGCTCCATGTGCGGCGCAAAGAAACGGTACACGCTGCCGGGCTCACGCGGCTTCATGTTGGCCGCCAGCATGGCATGGTTGAGCAGCGTACTGACTGCGCCGTCCTGCGGATAATGCGAGATGCCGATATAGGGTTCGAGATACACTTCGCTGCCCTGCACCACGATCCCTTCGGACATGGCGCGGTAAACCAGCTTGGCCGCATCCTCAAGCTCGGCGGCACTCTTGAAATTATCGAGCAGCACGACGAATTGCGACTCCGCCACGCGCGCCACGAAACCCGAACTGAGCGCGGATTCGAGCTTGCTGGCCATGAAGCGCGAGATTTCGGCGCCGCGCTCCTGGCCCAGCGTCTGCAGTGCACCGTGAAAACGCGTCAGGCTGATGGCGAGGATGCCCAAGGTGCTGGCCATGCGCGCAATCTCGAACAGGCGCGACTCGAACAACACATGGCTCGGCAAACCGGTCTCGCTGTCATAGTAGGCCAGGTATTGCATTTTCGATTCGGCGATGGAGCGCTGCTCCTCGCGCCGCATGACGCCGAGCGCGAAGGAAATATCGTCGGCCACTTCGGTCAACAGACGCAATTCCTTGTCGGTGAAATATCCCGGACTGGTCGCGGCGACGGTAAATGCGCCGATGACCTTGCCTTCCAGAAGCAAGGGAAACGACGCCGCAGCCTGCAAGTCATGCGCCGCAATTTCGCGGTGTATCGCATGCAACTGGGAGTCGGCCAGCAGATAATTGACCACGCAAGGCTGGCCGTCGAGGATCGCACGGCTGGCGGGGCTTTGCCGCTCGGTTCCGCTTGCCGTGGCCATCAAATGCATTTTCAGGATCATGCTGGCTTCGCCGGCATGCACCACCAGGGCCACACGTCCCTGATTCGGCTCCGACAAGCCCACCCAGGCCAGCGAAAAGCCGCCGTGGTCGACGGCGATGCGGCAAATCGACGCAAACAGGTTTTGCGGATCTTCCGAGCGCACGATGGCCCGGTTGATCTCGCTTAGCATGGCGTACAGCCGGGTCGTGCGAGCCAGTTCCTCCTGAAGCTGATGCAGGCTTGAATTAGGGTCGGCCAACGGCATTGCCGCCCCCCAGCACACGCTCCAGGATTTCCTTCAGCTTCCAGCGGTCCAGCGGCTTGATCAGCAAGCCGACAGCGCCGGCTGCCTCCATGCGGGCACGCGAACCAGAATCGTCTAACGCCGTCACCATGACCACAGGAATATCCTGCAAATCCGGCGCGGCCTTGAGCCGGCGCAAGACTTCAAAACCATCCATGCCAGGCATCATCAAGTCGAGCAGCACCAGATCGGGCGGCTCGGCAGTGGCGGCGGAAAGTGCAGCCCGCCCGGAATCGACGGCAACAACCTGATGGCCGTCGGCAACGAGTAGTGTTTCCAGAAGTTTGCGATTGCGCGCGTCATCGTCTGCAACCAATATCTTCTTGTTGCTCGGCACTTGCTATCCCCCAGGGGCTATGGCCCCATTATCGGCTACAGCGACAATACGCGCCTTACCTCTTCGAGAAAACTTTGATAACGGATCGGTTTGGCAATATAGCCATCACATCCGTTTTCCAGCATCTTGTGCTCGTCGCCCTTCATGGCGAAAGCGGTCAGTGCCACAATCTTCAAATGTTTCGTTGCGGTATCTTTCTTGAGTATATTGACGGCAGTCAAGCCATCCATGTCGGGCAGTTGTATATCCATCAAAATGAGGTCAGGGAAATGTAATTGTGCCAGTTTCAGCCCATCCGTGCCGGTTTCCGCCTGCAACACCCGATAGCCGTCTTTTTCCAGCAACATTGTCACCAGCTTGATATTGGCCGGCGTATCTTCCACCACCAGCACGGTTTTACCGGTCATGTAGGCAATCCTTCGTGGCGTGCATCCTGGTCTTCCTGCTTTTCCCCTTGCTTCTCCGCCGCTCCCAGGCGCCCTTGCAGCAACCTGCGGTCGTCGCTGCTCAAACTTTTCCCGGTGACAACAACGATGGGTATCGATGCCGTTTCGCTGCGTGCAGCCAGTGCGGCGATGACGTCGAAGCCGTTCATGTCCGGCATCAATAAATCCAGCACCACCAGGTCAGGTATTTCTCGCCGGCAAACCTCAACCCCCTCCCGCCCGCCGTAAGCGCGCAGCATGCGATAGTTTGCTCCCGCCAGGCAGGCCGCCACCAGCTCGACTGCCTTCGGGTCATCGTCGATCGCCAGAACCGTCGCGCTGGCGCGTTTGCGCGTCAGACCCAGCCCGGCCAGGATGGCCATCAAGCCATCGCGCGTAATCGGCTTTTGCAGCACGTTTGCCATGCCCAGCGAAAAGCCGCGCGCCCGCTCGTCGACCACCGACACGATCACCACCGGCACTTTGACAAACGCCGGGTCCATGCGCTTGACCTGGGCCAGCAGTTCCCAGCCGTCCATATCCGGCAACAGCACGTCGAGCACGATCAAATCGGGCGGTTCACCCTGCAGCACCGACAACGCCTCTTGCGCCGTCGCAATATGCTGCACCACGTAACCCGCCGTTGCCAACTGGTCGATAATCAATTCGGCCGCGCTGTCGCTCTGCTCGATGACCAGGGCCCGCCGCGGCCCCGAGTCCGTAGCGTCCGGCGGCGGCAACACCGCCTTCAAGGCATTGGACTGCAATGCAACGACTTCGGTTTCCGTTTCGCGCCAGGGCAGCCAGACGAAAAATTTGCTGCCGGCCCCGGGCGCACTCGACAACGCCACCGTGCCGCGATGCAGCGCGGCCAGGCGGGCCAGCAACACCAGGCCCAGGCCGGTTCCTTCGGCCGAACGCGCAACCGATACGTCGAGTTGGGAAAATGCCTGGAACAGGCGCGGCGCATCGGCGGCTGCAATGCCGGCGCCGGTGTCGCGCACGGCAATTTCGAGAAAGCGCGTAAATGCCGATTCGGCCAAGGGCATCTTGATCGTGGTCTCGGCCCGTTCGTCCCAGCCTTCGACTTCCTGGCGCTCCACCAGACGCGCGCTCAGTTCGATCCGCCCGCCTTCCGAGGTAAACTTGACGGCGTTGGACAAGAGATTGAAGACGATCTGCTTGGTCTTGCGCGCATCGACCTGCATTTTCCCGATCCGCTCGGTGATGAGCAATTTGACGTCGAGATGCTTTTCCGCCGCCTTTTCCTTGATGATGGGCAAACTGTTGCGCAACAGCGAATCGATTTCGACCGCCTCCAGATCGAGGCTCATCTTGCCCGCCTCGATCTTCGACAAATCGAGAATGTCGTTGATCAAGGACAGCAGGTGCTGGCCGCTTTCGAAGATTTCACAGACATATTCGTGCTGCGGCGGCGACATCGGGCCGACCACGCCATCCTTGAGCACGTCGGAAAACCCGATGATCGCATTCAGGGGCGTGCGCAGCTCGTGCGACATATTGGCCAGGAACTCGGACTTCAATTCGCTGGCCGCCTGCAACTGCCGGTTGCGCTCGCCGAGCAGGCGATTAGCGCTTTCGAGCCGTCCGCTCAGGGTTTGCAATTCGCGCGACTCGCGCCGCGTTTTTTCGTGCGACTCGGCCATCAAGGCATACAGGCGCGTACTCTCCAGAAGCAGCATGACCAGCACGAAACCCGCCGCAATCCCCCCGTAGATACGCCCGGCATAGAAGCCGAGATCATAACGTCCGGCATTGAACAAGGCCGACAAGCCCACGTCGAACAGCCAGGTCCACATCACCACCGTCAACCACAAGTCCAGCATCGAATGCGCTCGCCTGCGCCACAGCAGCAACAAATTGCCGATGCACACCATCGAGATCAGCACCACGGCAACGGTCAGGGCATCGGTCGTGGTGTTGTCGACAATGAGGGTCGGCAAACCGGCATCCGAGGCCGCCAGCCGCACCAGCAGCAGCGCTGCAAGCATGGCAACGAAGATGCCGGCCAGACCGGAACCGGTGTGCTGCTCCCGGTCGCGTTCGGCGGGCCCTTTCATGAGCACGTAGGCCGTCACGAACAGCGGGAAGCCGGCATGCCAGAACAGGTAAATCCAGGCCGTGGTTTGCGTGCCGCCGCCGATCAAGCCCTGCGACGAAAAGGCATTGGGGAAACTCAGGGCATGCCCGATCTCCATGAAGGCGGCGAACAGGTAGCCGCTGACCAGGCACAGCAAGGCGCGCGAACGCAGGATGCGATATTGGCCGAACAACAGCACGGCGGTGATCAGATCGATCACCACGAGCAGCGTTTCATAGACCGGGACAAACGCCGGATTCTGCTGCAGGTGCAGCTTGGCGAAAGGCAGCAGGATCAAAAACAGCAAAGCCGACGCTGCAACGACCGATCGCGCCACCGCCCGCTCTTTCGATCCGGGAGGAAGCGTCGAGAGAAAATGTGCGTTGTTGTCCAGATATTCGCTCTTCATCGCCTGTATTTTTTCGCGAAGGCCGCGGATTAAACTAATACCATCGACAAAGCCTGGCGGGACCTGTCAAATCTGACAGGCAACGCTCCTGCCAAGGCAGCGCCGAGCAATTGACGGCGATCCCGCACACGACGGGATTCGAGTCACAATACCACCGAAAACGCAAATCCCGACACCATCACCGTGAGGTTCGCATGACCGCCCTGCCCGACTGGATACTCTACGCCCTGGGTTCCGCCTTTTTCGCCTCGCTGACCGCCATCTTCGGCAAGCTCGGCGTCAGCAGTTTGAATTCCAATCTCGCCAGCTTCATCCGCACGGTCGTGATTCTACTCGTAACAGCCGGCATCGTCTCCTGGCGCAGCGAATGGCAAAAGCCGGAATCGGTCGCCCCGGCCAGCTGGATCTACCTGATCCTGTCCGGCCTGGCCACCGGATTGTCCTGGCTATGCTATTTCCGCGCCCTCCAGGTCGGCCCGATCAGCCGGGTCGCCCCGCTCGACAAACTCTCGGTCGTGTTTGCCATTCTTTTCGGCCTGATCTTCATCGGCGAAAAGCCCAGCTGGTCCATGGCCATCGGCGCCGCGCTCATCGTGGCCGGTTCCATCGTGATCGTCGTCTTCTAAAGCTTACGGTAGCGTTGCCAATAAATTTAGCGTTTGCCGCAAAATCGACGAAACGGCGTGGCACAACGGCGTACCGCAACGCCACCCAACAGCGCTGCATTCGCTCAGCCGCGCAGATCGACAAAACTTCCGCCGGCACGGCCCAGCTCGACCCGCGTGGCCCAGCGTTCGATGATTTCGCGCAAACTGCCGTCGTCATGCATGCGCTGCAGCGCCTTGCTCACCCGTTTCACCGTGTCCGCAGAAAGCCGCGGCGACAACAACATGTAATAGCGGTCCACATCCAGCGCCGCCGGTATCGCATGAATCCGGCCCGAAAAGTGCGCCCGGCGCGCCTCCCAATCGACCGCCGGGTCGTCGTACAAAAACACCCTGCCGCGCCCCAGCATCAGTTTCTGCAGATTGACCGCCGAACTCGATCCGCCATCGTCGACCTTGGCCACACCGAGCTGGCGCAGGCGCGTCGTCATTGGCGACCCGGCATTGACCAGCACCACGTCATTGCCGCCCAGCGCCTTCAAATCGGCAAAGGTATTCAAATCAAGTCCGTCATCGTTGCGCACGACCGCAATCAGCGTCTTCTCATAGAGTACGACGTCGGGAATCTGGAACTGGCTCTCACGCTCGGGCGTGCGGACGAAACCGCAGGCCGCATCGACGTCTCCGGCACCGAGTTCGGAGAGCAGGCGCCGCTCCGGCAAGGCCGGCTTAGACCAGGTGAAGTGCAGCGCCGCATCGCGTTTTTGCAGCGCGTTGAATACGTCCGGGCACAGCCCATGCTCGCCGTCGGCAGTCCATTCGAAATCGCTTTGCGCGAGAATGCCGGCGCGCAGCGCCGCCGTTTCGGCGGTCCAGGCATGCACGGCAACAAACAAAAGCAATCCAGGCAGCGCGGCGAGTTTCATCGCATCAGCATATGCCTAAGCAAAGTTGCTGTCCATTGGCCCTCCCCGGCTCTTGTGCCCGTTCTTAAATGCCGCGCAACAAACCGGGCGAAAAGACTGGGCCGATATGGCAAGTTCATGACATTAGGTTATGATTGATCATTCGGCCACCACACCATCGATCGAGGAAAGAATGAAAAGCGACAGTGCCGTCATCAAGCTGCTCAATAGCCAGTTGACCAACGAGCTGAGCGCCATCAATCAATACTTCCTGCATGCGCGCATGTATCACCACTGGGGCCTGGAAAAAATCGGCAAAAAGGAATACGAGGAATCGATCGGCGAGATGAAGCATGCCGACAACCTGATCAATCGCATCCTCATGCTTGGCGGCTTGCCGAATTTGCAAGCCCTGCACAAGCTGATGATAGGCGAATCGACGCCTGAAATGCTCGAATGCGACCTGAAGCTGGAAAAGGCTGCGCAAAAAACCGTCAAGGAAGGCATCAAGGTATGCGAAGAGCACGGCGACTACGTCAGCCGCGTCATCTTCCAGGAAATCCTTGAAGATACCGAAGAGCATATCGACTGGCTCGAGACCCAGATCGACTTGATCGCCAAGGTCGGCCTGGAAAATTACCTCCAGTCGCAAATGTAAGATAACGATCGCGGACGAGGGGCGCCTCTTTTTCCGGCAGCTCTTGCAGCATGTCGCTGCAGGAACTATGATGAATACAAGCGTTACCCTTGTGAAACTCACAATGTCCAGTATCTCGTCCGTTTCCGCCGCATCAAGCTCGAGCGCCGCCAGTGCCGCGCAGCAGACTGCCGTGCAGCAGGCCAAGCGCGTTGCGGATCAGGCCGAAACCACGGCGCAAACGCTGGAAACCCAGGCAAGCAGCGCGCAAAACCGCGCAACCGAATGGGAAAGCTATGCCCGCTCGCTCAATATCCAGGCCGGCCAGGCGCAACTCAGTGCCGGCTATAGCCAATTGCATCTTTCGGCATTGCAGGTGACGGGCCAGATCAATAACCAGGTCAATGGCGTGTTGAACAGCGCCATCAGTGAATCCGGGCCGAATTCAGGCGCAACTACACCTGTTTCGGCATTGGCGTCCACGCCGGCCACGCCACCTGTGGTCAACACCCAGGGGCAGGTGACCGGCCAGATCATCAATACCAGCGCATAATCGATCGTTATCGACGCATAATCAACGCATAACAATCGACGCATAATCGACCCGTAAGGAGAGCGACATGGCTGTTTCACCCGTTCACAACGCCCCCAATACAAGCACCCAGTCCGTGCAGCAATCGCATAAAAACACGAACCAGGGCACTGGGCAAACACAGAATTCGACCCAAACCTCGCACGCCAATTCCACACAGCAAGCGCAGCAGCCAAGCCAGACGCAGACTGCGCAGGCGCCCAAGCCCGTGGTCAATGGGCAAGGCCAGAAAACCGGCCAAGTCCTCAACACCACTGCCTGATTCCATGCTTTTGGGCAGGCTGCGCAAACGGCCTGCCCTGCCCCCGCCCCTTGCCCCGCGCGGCTGACACCGCGCGCCGGGGCCATCCCTGAAAGCTTACGTGACGATTATCGCCAGCACGAACCGCACGCGCGACTTGAGCGCAGCCATCCGCCATCACATGGAAGGACGTTACGACGAAGCGGAGCAGCTCTACACGCAATTGCACCAGACCAATCCGCACGATGAAGAAGTGCTCTACCTGACAGGCGTGCTATGCACCGACCTCGGCATCTATCCGGCCGCATGCCGTTTCCTGGAACAGGCGCTGATCGAAAGCGCGGACTTTCCTGAAGCACGCGCCCAATTGGTCAAGGCCTGCCTCGCCCAGGCACAGCAGTCGATTGCGCAAGATGACCCCGGCGCTGCCGAATCGGCCTGCCGGCGCGCCTTGCAACTGGCGCCCGACGCTGCCGACGCCTGGCGCACCCTGGGACAGCTTGCCCTGACCAAGAGTGCCTGGCAGCAGGCAGAGACCTATCTGGAAAAGGCATTGCGTGCGGCGCCAAGCGACCTCGACGCGCTGAATTGGCACGGACTGGCCTGTGTGCAGCAAAAGAAATACCCGCAAGGACGCGATTCGCTGGAACGGCTGTTGGCACGGAAACCCGATCTGGCGCAGGCACAGACCAACCTGGGCTTATGCCTGTTGGGCCTCGGTGAATTGCACCCTGCGGAAACCTGCTTCCGGCGCGCGCTGCAATATTCCCCGCACGATATCGGCGCTCGCATCAACCTGGCCAATACCCTGCGCATCCGCGGCAAGCCCGAAGAAGCGCGCACCGTGCTCGAATCGGTGATCCGCGAGGCGCCAGACCTGGCCGAAGCGCACAACAACCTCGGCACCGTACTGCAAGACCTGGGCGATGCCCAGGCCGCACGCGAGCAACTGGAAGCCGCCTTGCGGCTCGAGCCCGGCTCGCCCCAGGTGCGCTGGAATCTGGCGCTCACCCAGTTGCTGCAGGGCGACGAGGCTGCCGGCTGGCGCAATTTCGAAGCCCGCTGGGAAGGTTGCGCCAACCTCGCCGGCGCCTACAGCAAGCCGGCAGCGCGCGCCTGGCACGGCGAACCCGTGCAGGGAAAAACCCTGCTGCTATGGGCGGAGCAAGGCTTCGGCGATACGTTGCAATTCATCCGCTTCGCCGCCGTCCTGGCCGGGCGCGGCGCCACCGTGCTGGCCGAAGTGCAGCCCGAGCTGCAGACGCTGATCGCCGGCGCACCCGGCGTCAGCCGGGCGATCGCACGGGGCCAGGCCTTGCCTGACTATGATTTTCACTGCCCCTTGATGAGCCTGCCCCTGCATCTCGGCGCGGGCGCCTACGGAACGGTGCCCTACCTGCACGCGGACGAATCCAGGGCCGCACAATGGCAATCGCGCCTGGAGGGGTATCGCAGGCCGCGCGTCGGCCTGGTATGGGCGGGCAAGTCGCGCCTGCAAAACGCCGAGCTCGACGCCATCGACCGTCGGCGCAGCGTCAGCCTCACGCAACTGGCGCCGCTGACCACGATTGCCGCCTGCAGCTTTTTCAGCCTGCAAAAAGGCGGCGCAGGGGCCGAATTGCCGGGCACAACCCTACCGATCCATGACTTTTCCGCGCAATGGCAGGATTTTGCCGATACCGCAGCCTTCATCGCCAATCTCGATCTCGTGATCAGCGTCGACACGGCCGTGGCGCATCTCGCCGGCGCACTGGGCAAGCCGGTCTGGCTGCTCAATCGCTTCGATACCTGCTGGCGTTGGGGGGTGGGACGGTCGGATACGCCCTGGTATCCGACTCTGCGCCAATTCCGCCAGGCGCATCCGGGCGACTGGGAAACGGCGATTGCCGAATTGACGGCCGCGTTGCGCGACTATGCGACGGCGGGCGTCAGCGGTTGAATCAGGCGGCGCAGCGCAGTCTGCTCAACCTTGCCCTCGATCAGGCATTGCTGCAGCACGTCGTGGGCACAATCCTGGCAGTTGCCGCAGCAGGTGGCCACGCCCAGATCGGCGCGCAGCGCGTTCATGCTGGTCGCGCCCAGCTCGACGGCTTGCGCGATTTCACGGTCAGAGATGTTGTTGCAGACACAGACGATCATGGATGCACCTGAAGTTTGAAACCGGGTCATTCTTTTGCGTCCGTCATCGCCATGCCTATTCGGCAACTTAAATGATAACGATTCGTATTAAGATTATTACCCAAGTTCTGAAAAGGTGCAAGCCTCTTCCGCAAATTTATTCATTGCCGAAAAGCAAACCGCGTTTCCCTGTTCGGGACGAATCGTTGTGCCCGTCTCCTCAATGGGCTCGTTGAACCCGCCGCTTACCCCGTAGCCAGCCTGCGCCTGGACCGTTCGCCGGCAGGTGGGCAATCGTTCCGCGCCCGTCGTCCGCAAAATCTGTTACGGAAATGCAAATCCATACCTGAGAAATGATGACCGGAAAGACAGCTTGGAATAAACTTGCTGCCAATTCATGCGTTTCTTCGCGCATATTTCCAGCCGCCCGCGCGGCGCCTCTCTGTGTATCCGATCATGGCAAAAAAAATTGCGTTGGCATTACCGATGTTGGCGTTGTTCCTGGCTCTTCCGGTGCAGGCGTCAGGCCCCATGGTCGCCATCGACGTCGGGCATTCCCTGCAGCAACCCGGCGCCACCAGTGCGCGCGGCAAGGATGAATTCCAATTCAATCGCGACCTTGCGCAAATCATCCTGCACAACATCGTCGCCATGGGAGGGCACGGCTTCGAAATCGGCGCCGATGGCAATAGCGTCGACCCCGAAACCCGGCCAGTCGAAGCCAGCATGCACAACGCCAAGTTCTTCCTGTCGATTCACCATGATTCGGTGCAACCGCAATACCTCGAGGACTGGAACTGGGAAGGCGGCGTGCAGCGCTACGCGGGCGACCGCTTCACCGGGTTTTCACTGTTCGTATCGCACAAGAACAAGCAATTGCCGGCGAGCCTGCAATGCGCCTCGGCCATCGGCAGGAAATTGATCGAAGCCGGGTTCAAACCCTCCACCCATCATGCGGAAAAAATCGAAGGCGAAGGCCGCGAATGGGCCGACAAGGCCAATGGCGTGCTCTACTACGACAATCTCATCGTCCTGAAGAACGCGAAAATACCGGCCGTGCTGCTCGAGTCGGGCGTCATCGTCAATCGCGACGAAGAACAACGCATGCTCGACCCGGCGGTCCGCGAGAAGATCGCCAGCGCAGTTGCTTTGGGTTTAAACAAATGCGGCATGCTCCGCTGAGCTAACTTCCCGCAGGGAACTCCCACCGTCCTGGTGCTGTCTATCGTGGCGTAAAGCAACGAAAATGCGGCAACGAAAATGCGGCAACGAAAATGCCGCAACGAAAATGCGGCAACGAAAGGACGGCAGCATGAATCAGAAGCTCTCGCAACTTGAAACCGGTTCCATCCGTACCAACAAGGACATCGAAAATGCGGTCAACCGCGGTTTGGCTGCATCGATGTTGAACGGCATGGCCGTGGGTGCAGCGATCATGAAGGCTGCCGGCGTACCTCTCCACGTGAGCACGCGTGTGCTTGCCAACCCCAATCAGCGGCGCGACACGGACTGGCACCAGAACACGGCGCTGCCGCCTTCGGAGCCGAATTCGGAATCGCTTTAGGTTTTGCCCACTACCGCGGCGTCATAGACGTCGCAAAATTCGGCCGGCATGCGGCGCGCCCTGCCGCTTGTCAGTTCGATGCAGACCAGCTCCCAGCGGCCGCGCATCAGGGTCTGGCCGCTTGACGCCTTCACCAGCTGGAAATTGCGCGTCATGGAGAGCTTGCCGTCGCTCGCCGTCAGCCAGGTCGAGAGCAATAACGCGTCACCGAGCACGGCAGGCAGCAAATAATCGTATTCGCCGCGGCGTATCGCCATGGCGCGGTCGAGCCTGCGGTAATCGTCGAGATACAAACCCAACTGTTCCGAATGCGCCCAGCCGGCCTGCTCGCACCATTGCAGGTAGACGGCATTGTTGACGTGGTTCAATCCATCGATGTCGCCGGCCTGCGGCGTCACCGGTATCGTGAATGGCGTGGGAAAATCCCAGGCGTATTGCATCGCATTGTCCATAGTCTTACGCCGTCATCTTATAAAGGCAGCCAGAAACGGCTCGGGTCGGAAAAATTGACGATCACCTTGACCGCCTTGCCAACCACTTCGCGTTCGTCGAGAAAGCCCCAGACGCGCGAGTCGGCGGACCTGTCGCGGTTGTCGCCCATCATCAGATAGTGATGCTGCGGCACCGTGCACTCCCAATCCTGCGACGAATACACCGTGCAAGCGTCCTTGTACGATCCGGTCCAGGCGATCGGCTCAACCTGCGCGCCCGGCGCCACATCGTCGAGCTTGATGACGCGCCGCTGGCTGCCCGCAGTCTCGTCGTAGAACTGCTGCCCGGCGTCCTCCGGCTTGGCCGCCATCGTTGCATCGGGGTGCAATTGAAACGGCTGGCGGTTGATGCTCACGTTGCCGTTGTGATAGCTGACATCGTCGCCCGGCACGCCGACCAGGCGCTTGACATAGAGCGTCGAGACGTCACCGGGATAGCGGAACACCACCACGTCGCCGCGCTGCGGTTGGCCGAATTCGATTGCCGTATTGGTGAAAGGCAGGCGCGGCCCATAGGCCAGCTTGTTGACCAGGATGCGGTCGCCCTTGCGCAGATTCGGCTCCATCGAACCGCTCGGCACCACCTGCCAATCGGCAAGGGCAACGCGGCACACCACGATCAGCGCCAACACCCCGAACAAATCCGCACCAAAGCTCACCCAAAGCGGCTTCTTGCCGCTTTGGGTGAGCTTGCTTTTCCGAACCAGCGCCACCACCCACAATACGCCCGTCACCAGGGCAACCATGGTCATGTATTCCAATAAATTGATGCCGATTTGCATAAGAAGATAGACCTGAAGAGAAGCCAAACGATGCAACATAAAGATATGCGGCGGGCAAACAGCGTAAACGTAAAAAAGCCCACCGAAGTGAGCTTTTTTACATCACCAATACTTGAGACGATTCACCGGACGCCCATGCTATCTGCGTGGTGCCCCCAGCTTCGAATCGACTCAAGTATTGGCCGGCCAAGCCGTACAGCAATGCTTAAATAACCGAAGGACGAGTCAATACTACCTCAAACGATTTTGTTTGTCCAGCGCCCCGCTCAAAATTATCCGTTGGCAATTTTTTGCTGTTCAGCCAACAGCATGTTGGTCACCTGGGCAGCCGGCAAAGGCACCGACAGGATGTAGCCCTGGATCTCGTCGCAATGCTGGGCACGCAGGAAATCGAGCTGGCGCTGCGTCTCGACGCCTTCGGCGATGACCGACAAACCGAGGTTGTGCGACATCGAGATGATGGTGCGGACGATGGCGCAATCGTCGATATCGTCCGGCGTATCCTTCACAAACGAGCGGTCGATCTTGAGCCGGTCCACCGGCAACTGCTTGAGGTAGGACAGCGACGAATAGCCGGTGCCGAAATCGTCGATCGCCACCGAAACGCCAAGCTGCTTCAACTGGTGCAACTTGTTGACGCTCTCCTCCACGTTTTCAATGATCGAGCTCTCGGTGATTTCGAGTTCGAGGAATTCCGCCGGCAACCCGGTGATGGCGAGCGTATCGCGCACCTGTTCGACAAAACCCTTGTGATGGATCTGCTTGGCCGCCACGTTCACGGCCACGCGCAATTCGACCTTGTATTCGCGCCACCATGCCGCCGCTTGCGTGCAGGCGGTGAACAGCACCCACTCGCCGATCGGCACGATCAAGCCGCTGTCTTCAGCCAGCGGGATGAATTCCATCGGCGAAATCATGCCGCGCTCGGGCCGCTGCCAGCGCAGCAAGGCTTCGACGGCGACGATGCGGTCGCTATGGAGCGAGCGTTGCGGCTGGTAATACAGCACCAGTTCGCTACGCTCGGCGGCGCGGCGCAGCGCGGTTTCAAGCTCAAGCCGGCGCGAGGCATGCGCCGCCATCGATTCGTCGAAGAAGCGCCAGCAATTGCGCCCTGCCGTCTTGGCGCGATACATTGCGGTATCGGCGTTGCGCAGCAGCGTTTCGCTATCGGTGCCGTCCTGCGGAAACACGCTGATGCCCATGCTGGCGGCGACATACATTTCGCGTCCGTCGATGGTGACAGACTCGGTCAGCGATTCGGCCAATTTGTTCGCCACACGCTCGAAGGTCTCGCGCTTGCTGTTCCCCTCCAGCAGCACGACGAATTCATCGCCGCCGATGCGCGCCACCGTGTCGCCGATACGCAGGCAGGTGCGCAGGCGGTTGGCCACGGCTTGCAGCACCAGGTCGCCGGTGGCGTGGCCCAGGCTGTCGTTGATGGTCTTGAAATGGTCGATGTCGATGAACACCACGGCCAGCATGGTATTGCGCCGCACTGCCAGGTCGATCTCATGCTGGATGCGCTCGGCGAAGGTGCGCCGGTTCGGCAAATTGGTCAGGACATCGTAATGCGCAAGCTGATGCAGCCGCTGCTCGAACAATTTCTGTTCAGTCACGTCCTGGAAGATGGCCACGATGGCCTTGACCCGGCCCGTCGCGTCGCGCATGGTCGACACGCTGTGCTTGACCGTCAAGTCGCGCCGGTCCTTGGTGGACAAATGCGCCTCGCCCTGGAAAAACCCGTGCACGCGTAAGGCACCGCCGATGGCGGTGCTCTCGTCGGCCCGAATCAGGCTGGGATTGAGCGTCAGGACGCTGCGTCCGATGACCTCGCCCGCGCTATGCCCGGTAATATCGGAAAATGCCTTGTTCACGCGCATGAAGACGCCATTGGCGGAGAAAATCGCAATCGCATGCAGGCTGGTTTCGAACACCTGGGCCGCCATGGCCAGCGTCTCGTTCTTCTCTTCCAGATCGGCCTTGCCAGCCAGCAGCACATTCAATTGCGTACGCAGGATGACGATCAGAATGAGCAACAAGCCGATCGAAAGCACGCCAACCCATACGGATTGCTCGACACGCTTGCGCCACGGCGCCAGCACTTCAGCCTGCGACAGGCAGGCCACCGCAATGAAAGGATGATCGGGCGACCCGGCATAGCCGACGATGCGGTCGAGCGCATCGCTGGCATCGGCCGGACGGTTGAAGCCGCCGGTCTTGCGGTCCTGATAATGCGCAAACAGCGCCGCGCCGGCAATGCTCCTGGCCTGCTGCGGCTGAACAACCGGGCTTTGCACCAGCACCGCGCCGTCGGTGCGGACCAGCATCAGGCGCGTGTCGCTGCCGGTGCCCAGCGTGTGATAAAAGGTGTCGAAATAATCGATCGGCATGCCGGCCACCAGCAGCAGCTTGAGGCTGCCATCGGGGTTGGCGATATGGCGCGAGATGGTGAACACCCAGTTGCCGCTCACCCGGCTCAGGAACGGCGCCGAGATGTACATGCCATTGTTGCCGGGCACGTTGTGGAAGGCATAATAATCGCGATCGATCACGTCGATCCCGTGCACGTCGTCGTGCAGGCCGTTGGCGACGGTATGCCCTGCTCCATCGATCAGGCTGATGGCCGCCATCTGCGGCAGCTTGTTGGTGTAGCGCTGCAGGATCGCATGAAACACCGGCTGATTTTCGGGAATCGGCTCCAGCCCGCTACGTTCGACTTCACCCAACGCACTGAGCAGGAAACGGTCGGCCTCGCCGACGGCGCGATTGGCATGCTCCGACAGCGCGGCCGCCGTGCTGCGCGCATCGAGATCGGCCTTCTGCAGGGTGAAGCGATAATCCTGGCTGATCGAGTTGAGCGCGAAGGCGATATAAAGCGCAGGGACGACAAAAGCCAGGGCAATCAGACTGGCCCGCGCTCCTTTCATTGTCCTCGACTGCATCAACCTGCGCATTATGTTTATTTTTAACTATCTATGTCTCATCTAACCTGTTCCCACAAGCAATTCTCCGGCCATGCCGGGACCACATTGCATTTTCCAGGCCCCACGAACTTCCTATGGTTATTTTTCCAACAGGCAATTATTTTCGCTGCCCGCATCATACCCGCATGCGTCACGGCGTGGAGACCGCACGGTCCAGAATTCACATTCGTTTGCACTGTTCTAAACCAACATAGCATCATGCACCAAAGCAATGCAAACAGGAATTATCCAAAAGGCAATTCAGCACAAAAAAGTGGCACGCAAGAATTGCTGATCTGGAAAAACTGACGATCGTTCAAAAAATACGACACTTCAGACGGGAAATGGCGGAAAAGCCAAGGCCGACTGGTTCGCTTCTTGCTTTCACTGGTATTGTTCATCATGGCCGCACCGTAGCGCTGTAGTCGCTATACGGATCGTGAATAAGAACCGCCAAAGAGAAATAAACACACAGGAGGAAGTACCAATATGAGTCGTCGCAACCGGCGTGTAGCCAGCATCTTTGCCCTGACATCCACCGCATTCGCCGCATCGGTCTACGCCCAGCAAGCCAGCACCACCAGCCCGAGCACCCAGCCGAATGCCAAGAGTTCCGATCAGATCGAAACCGTCGTCGTGACGGCAAACAAACGCAAGGAAGACGCCAGCAAGGTCGGCACCAGCGTGTCGGTGATCCGCGGCGACGACCTGATTGCCGAACACATCACCAGTTTTGAAGACATCACGCGCGCCCTGCCCAACATGTCGTTCTCCGGCGGCGGCGGCGGCGGCAATACCGGCAACGGCCCGGGCCTGTCCAACATCGAAATCCGCGGCATCAGCTCGCAGGCCGGTTCGGCCACGGTCGGCGTCTATCTCGACGACGTGTCGATGACGGTGGCCAACCTCTACAGCCTGGGCAGCGCCGAGCCGAAATTCTTCGATCTCGACCGCGTCGAAGTGCTGCGCGGCCCGCAAGGCACGCTCTATGGCGCAAGCTCGATGGGCGGCACGATCAAATTCGTCAGCAAGCAGCCCGACCTGACCGAAACCACGACCGACGTCTATTCGGAAGTATCGAACACGGAAGGCGGCGGCACCAACTACACCGCCAACGGCGTCTACAACCTGCCGATCATTGAAAACGAACTGGCGCTGCGCATCGGCGTGCAGACCGCGCACAAGAGCGGCTACATCGACCAGGTTTCCCCCAGCACGGGCGGCGTGATCGCGTCGGGCATCAACTGGGAAGACGACACCGTATTCAAGGCCGCCCTGAAATGGGCGCCGACCAGGAACCTGACGCTGACGCCTGCCGTGTTCTACCAACAGGTGACCACCGGCGACATCGACGTGTCCTACACCACCTTGCCCGAAAACGAAACCAGCAAGCTGGTGCGCGAACCCGGCAGCGACCAGTTGCTGGTACCCAGCCTGACCGCGAATTACGCCATGGACATCGGCGACCTCACCTCGGTGACGAGCTATTTCCAGCGCAAGTTCAACCGCACCCAGGACGGCACCACCGTCAACAGCCCCTACATCGGATCGCTGATCTCGATTCCGTCGCTGTCGGCCGAAGTAGCAGGCCTGCCCTCGGCGGTGTACCTGAACAACCAGGTGCGCCAGTTCTCGGAAGAAGTACGGCTGGCCTCGCACGCCTATGACCCGAGCGTGTCGCCGGTCACCTGGCTGGCTGGCGCGTACGTGTCCGACCTGCACACCAGCGTCACCGACAACGAACCGATCTTCGGCATCAACTCGGCCTTCGCCGCAGCCGGCGTCAGCCCGAGCGACCCCAGCGTGCTGTCGGGCGCGATCCCGATCGGCTTCCCCGACGACAATTCCTACTTCGCCCAGCGGCATTACCACGACACGCAGGACGCCGTATTCGGCGAACTGAATTATTACTTCGTCCCGAGCCTGCACGCGACCTTCGGCGTGCGCTACCTGGAAACCAAGGATACGCTCGACCGCGTCGGCGGCCTGTATTACAACGTCAGCCCGCTGACCGACGCCAACGGTTTCATCCACACCATTTCCAACACCAGCGGCAATGCCACGACACCGAAGATTTCCCTGACCTGGGACGCCGACGCCACCGACACGCTCTACGCCTCGGCGGCCGAAGGGTATCGCGCAGGCGGGTCGAACTTCCCGATTCCGCAAGCCTATTGCGGCCTGCCGGCGCCAACGCCGCAAAGCTACAACTCGGACAGCCTGTGGAGCTATGAAGTCGGCGACAAATCGCGCTTCTTCGGCAACCGCCTCTCGGTCGACGCCTCGGTGTTCTACGTCAACTGGAAGAACCTGCAACAGCAGATCCCCCTGAGTTGCGGCTTCAACTACAACACCAACGTCGGCGACGCGACCAGCTATGGCGCTGAACTGTCGATCAAGGTCAAGCCGGTCTCAAGCCTCTTGATCGGCCTCGACGTCGGCACCACCCACGCCACGCTGAGCGACAGTGCCGGCGCCAACGCCGGGGTGACCGGCGCAGTCGATGGCGCGAACCTCCCCGGCGTGCCGAAGTACAACGCCTCGCTCTCGGCCCGCTACAACTACGCGCTCGGCGGCGATCTATACGGCTTTGCCCGTGGCGAAGGGCACTGGGTGGGCAGCAGCAACGGCGCGCTCGATCCGAGCAACCCGGACTACTACCGCTCCTCCTACAACACCTTCGACGCCAGCACCGGCGTGACCTGGGACAAGTGGGAACTGTCGCTGTTCGTCAAGAACATGTTCAACAACGACACGATCATCCAGCACCCGGTGGTGCAAAGCGTGGACAACGAAGCGTATCGCGTGCCGCCGCGCATGATCGGCATCAGCCTGTCGGGCAAGCTGTAATACGTCCGGCAGAAACCAAAAAAGCCGCCGGTATCTCCGGCGGCTTTTTATTGTCCACAGAATTGGACGGCAGGTGCAATCCACCGGATCGTAGGGTGGGTCGTGACCCACCAAGCGTCTAAAGAACGTCTTTGATACACATGGCGGAATGCCCGGACGTCGCACGCTTCGGCTTTTCCCCTACGGTTCTTAACCCGTCATCCCCGCGAAAGCGGGGATCCACAATGCCACGGCCGGCGGTTTTAATTTGAATCCCCGTTTGTACGGGGATGACAGATTAAACCGGTGACCTCATAGGTTAGCGCACGCCAAGACCGCGCACTATTGCTTGCCTACGATCCGCGCCCCCGGCTGCGCCGCGCCTGCCGGCATCCCCTTGGCATCGCAATCGGCCAGATAACGCTTGAGCGCCTCGACGTCATTGACGCCCGAATCGACCCGCTCGCCACCCTTGGTAAACATCGCAAAATGGTCCCCGCCCTGCGCGAGGAAATTATTCACCGTCACGCGATACGTCTTTCCATCTTCGACCGGCACGCCGCCCAGACGCAGGTCGCGAACGCGGCTGCCTGACGGCGCACCCTCATCCCAGCGATACGACAGCCCTTGCGACACCTGCAGCGGGCCGGCGTGAGCCGCGCCGCGCCCCTGCCCGTCGAGCAATTCCCTGAGCTGCGCGCCGGAAAAACTCATCGTCACCAGCGTATTGCCGAACGGCAGAGCCGCACGCACCCGCGCCTCGTTGACCACGCCGGCTGAATCGGCCTCCAGGTCTTCGCGCAAGCCGCCGGAATTGATAAAGGCGATCTGCGCGCCATTGCCGCGCGTGGCAAACAACATGCTGTCGGCCACCAGATCGCCGAAAGCCGATTCGCCGGCCGCATTGATCTGCCTCGTGACAAGGGCAGTGCCGAGATGCGCCACCGGACGTGCCAATTCGGCGGCGCTGCGCCGCTGCACGCGTTCCAGATACACCTGCATCGCCGCGTCGGGCGGATAACTGTCCGGCAGCATGACGGCGTTTTTTGCCGCAACGTCAAGCACCGTATCGGTCTGTGTATCGACGCTCAGGCGGATGCGCGTCAACAGATGCCCACCCATGTCGGCCTGCGTCACGACACGCCCATCGACCCTGCAGGTATAGCCGGTATGCGTGTGGCCGCTGACGACCAGCCTGATCTCGGGGTCAAGCCGCTTGACCACGTCGACGATCGGTCCCTGCAAATGCTGGCAATCGGGCAGATCGGGCGCTTCGTCGGTATGCCCGCCCTGGTGGATCAAGACCACGAACGCATGCACGCCCTGCGCGCGCAATTCAGGCAGCACGCCGTTGATGGCATCGGCTTCGTCGATGAATTCCAGCCCCGCAATGCCGTCCGGCGTCACCATCGAGACCGTATCCTTGAGCACCGCACCGATGAAGGCGATCTTGACGCCATGCGCCTGTTCGATGCGATAAGCCGGCAGAATCGGCTTGCCGCTGGCCTTGTCGATCACGTTGGCCGCCAGATAGGTGAAGTGCGCGCCGACGAACGGTTTCTCGAAGCGGCATGCCTTGCCCGGCCGCGGCGAATCGCATCCGCCGTTTTGCTGCCGCAGCAACTCCACACGTCCCGCATCGAATTCGTGGTTGCCCACCGAACTGACGCGCAAACCGAGGCCGTTCAACGCCTCGATGCTGGGCTCGTCGGCCCACATCGACGATAACGGCGGCGAGGCGCCGACCAGGTCCCCGGCGCCAACCAGCAGCAACTGGCCGTCTTCCCTGCGCCACTCGTTCAAGGCAGCGGCCAGCGTATCGACCCCGCCGGCTTTGACGACATGCTTCTCGTGGTCGTCGAAGCTGGCATAGCGGAACGTGCTGGCTTCGAGGTTGCCATGAAAATCGTTGAGCGCGACGAGATGCACATCGACCACGTTGCCCGGCGTCGCGCAGGCCGTCAGCAATGCCGCGCCGGCCAGCGCCGCCAAAACACGCCAGGTTCCATGACAAACGAATGACATGACAGCTTGCTCCCCTTGGTAAAAACAGCGCGATTCTTTCACATTTTTCCCGATCGCGTAAGCCGCCGTATACAGCGGCCTGGAAAAAGCCCGGCCAACGCCGTCCGGGCCCGCACCGGCAAGATATGACCCCTTGCCAATTCATCGACTATCGACGAATTGCCGAAAATCAGGATGAAAACGATACTCCCCATCAATTGCCTGGCAAGCAAGTTTTTGCGGAACTGTATTGCAATCCTCACATCCAATAGGAAATTTCGTTTCACGAGCGCAATTCAACAACCGCAATTTTCACACGCACAATTTTTCATTGGGGAGAATCAATGCCTTGGAACCTGTCCGTTCCGTTTATTGCCCAACCCGTCACCTGGAATGCGCTGCTGCTGTTCGGCACGCTTTTGATTCTCGGTCTGGTCGGCGGGCAATTGGTTGCGCGCATCACCTGGGTTCCGCGCATCACGGGCTATCTCTTGATCGGCTTCTTTCTCGGATCGGGAGGCATGCATTGGATATCCGGCGACATGGCCGTCATCATGCACATCTTCGCCGACATCGCCGTCGCGCTGATGGTGTATCAGCTCGGGCGCTATGTCGACATTTCCTGGCTGCTGCGCGAACGCTGGCTGCTCCTGACCATCGTCTGCTCGGCGCTATTCACCTTCCTGTTCGTCTGGGGCCTGCTCGAGTGGTACGGCATGACGCGCAATACCTCGATGCTCACCGGCGTGTTCGCCATCGGCACCTCGCCCGCCATCGTCATGGCCGTGATGCGCGACTTGCGCGCAGAAGGCCACATCACGCGCCGGCTGGCCGCCATGAGCGCGCTCAACAACTGCCTGGCGCTGCTGGCGGCGTACATCCTGCTGCCGCTGTTGGGGTCCGAGAAATCCACGCCGGTCACCACCCTGATCTCGCACACGGCCTACTCGCTGGGCGGCTCCTTCATGGTCGCCTACCTGACCTATCTGCTGCTGATGCCGCTGGCGCGCTGGTTGGGCCGCCAGCGCAAGGAGCAGTTCGTGCTGGTCATCGCCATGCTTGCCGTTGCGCTGGGCGCCGCCTACGCGTTCCATCTGCCTATACTGTTGACCATGCTGGCATTCGCCATCCTGTCGCGCAATCTCGACCATCGCTACGATCTGATGGAGCTTGAATTCGGCGTCGTCGGCGAATTGTTCGTGGTGCTGCTGTTCGTCAGCTTCGGTGCATCGATGGAAGTCGGCCATCTGGCCTACCTCGTGCTGCCGGTGATCATGGTGGTGGCGGCACGTGCCGTCGCCATCGGCGGCACCAGCTTCGCCCTCGCCCGCCCGTCCCGGCTGAGCTGGAAGCAGGCGACCTGGTTCAGCCTGGGCAGCCTGCCCCTGACCGAATCGGGCGCCGGCCTGATCCAGATATCGGCTATCTACCCGAACACCACGGTCGACCTCGTGCCGCTGATCGTCGGCAGCTTGCTGGTGCTCGAAATCGTCGGCCCGATCGCCACCCAGTTCGCCCTGCTCAAGTCGGGCGAGGCCGGTCACGTATAAGCAACGAAAAAGCGAGGAAACACCATGAGCATCCTGCCCTTCGGCAAATCGAAAGCCTTCACCATGGGCGTGGAGCTGGAATTGCAGCTCCTGAACCGGCGCAACTACAACCTCGCCACCGATGCGCTCGACCTGCTGGCCGGCATCGAGCCGGCCGCCTTGAAGGAACAGATCAAGCTCGAAATCACCCAGGGCATGATCGAACTGAATTCGTCGATCCACACCAAGGCCGACACCCTGATCGAGGAATTGAAGGCGCTGCGCGACGCCATCGTGACGGCCGCCATGCGCTTGAACATCGACGTGGCCGGCGGCGGCTCGCACCCGTTCCAGAAATGGAGCGAACAGCGCATCACGCCGCACCAGCGCTTTCATTTCCTGCAGGACCGCTACGGCTACCTGGCCAAGACCTTCACCGTGTTCGGCCAGCACATCCACATCGGCGTGGAAAGCGGCGACGACGCCATTTACCTCGCACATGGATTGGCGCGCTTCGTGCCGCACTTCATCGCCCTCTCGGCCGCCTCGCCCTACTACCAGGGCATCGACACCGCCTTCGATTCGGCGCGCAGCAACGTCGTCTCGGCCTTCCCCATGGCCGGCACCATGCCGGTCCTGCATCGCTGGAGCGATTTCGAACTCTACTACGACGAATTGATGCACGCCGAGATCATCACCAGCATGAAAGACTTCTACTGGGATATCCGGCCCAAGCCGGAATACGGCACGGTGGAAATCCGCGTCTGCGACACCCCGCTGACGCTGGAACACGCCGCCATGCTGGCCGGCTATGCGCAGATGCTGGCGCGCTGGCTGTTGACCGAGCGGCCCATAGCGATCGACGACAACTACTACATGCTCTATCAGTACAACCGCTTCGAAGCCAGCCGCTACGGCTTGCACGGCGCGCTGGCGCTGCCGCCCAGCTTGGACGGCCGGCAACGCGCCTCGCGCATGCCGATCCAGCTCGACCTGCTCGAACGACTGCAGGATTTGCAGCGCTATGCGCAAAACGAGATCGATCTGTTCGTGCTGCGCCGCTTGAGCCGCATGGCTTACGAGCGCATCAACGACGCCGTATGGCTGCGCCAGACCTTCGACGAGCGCGGCTCCCTGAATGAGATGGTGCGCCTGGCCTCGACGCTATGGATGACCGAGACGGCTTCGCCGTTTTTCAGATAATAATCTGCCGCTAGAACAGCGTCGATAAAACCGCGCAGATGGCACCGCGTCGCTAGTCTTTCAGAACCAGAAGACTGACGCGCCGGTTCTCGCTGCGTCCCTGCGCCGTCAGATTGGAACTGCGCGGCTTGGTATCGGCCATGCCCGACGCTTCAAGCCGGTCCGCCGCAATGCCGCGCTCCTGCAAGGCACGCACGATGGACGCCGCGCGTGCGGCCGACAGTTCCCAGTTGGAAGGAAACTGCGCGGTCTGGATCGGCACGTCGTCGGTGTGCCCTTCCACGACGACACGGTTGTCGTTGTCGGCCAGAATGGCGGCGATCTGGTCCACAATCGCTGCCGCTTGCGCCGCAGGCTGCGCCGTGCCGCTGGCAAACAGCGCGCTATCCTTGATGTCGAGCAGGATGCCCTGATCGCGCGTGACCAGCGTGATCTCGCCATCTTCCGTCAAATCGTTGAACGTACGTGCCAGTTCGCGCAGCAAGGCTTGCTGGCGGTCGGAAGCGTCGCTCGGCACGACCGGCACCGGCACCGGCTTGTGCGGGCGGATGCCGGGAATCACGCTGGCATGCGGATCGAGGATTGCCGGCGCCGCCGGCGTCTCGTGTTTGGGCAGCTTGGCATACAGCGCGAGGAACAGCACGAACAACAGCGTCATGAAGTCGGCATACGACACCATCCAGCGGTTGTTGCCGGCGGCTTCTTGGGTGTCGTTCTCGTTCTGGAACGAGATGAATGGATGCTTTTTCATCAGGCGGCGCGGCGAATATCGACCACGTTGGCAGCGCGCTCGCCGGCGGCGACCAGCGTGCGTTCGACCAGCCTCGGCTGCTTGTTCTGCGCGATCATGGTCAAGCCCTCGACGCGCAATTCGTCGCGCAGCGTCAGTTCGAAAATGATGGCGCGCAACTTGGCCGCCAGCGGCAGGAATACCAGGTTGGCCAGCACCAGGCCATACACCGTGGCCACGAAAGCCGCCGCGATGCCGGCACCCAGGCGCGACACATCGTTCAAGCCGCTCATCACCTGCAGCAGCCCGACCACTGAACCGAGAATGCCGACCGTGGGCGCATAGGCGCCGGCAGACTCCCACATCTTGGCGGCATGGCGCAACCGCGCATCGCGGATCTTGACTTCGGTGACCAGGGTATCGCGGATGTATTCGGGATCGTAACTGTCGACGATCATTTCAACGCCGTTCTTCAGCAGCGGATCATTGATCGCGTCGGACAAGCCATCGAGCATCAGGGCGCCGTCACGATAGGCAATGCGCGACCAGCCGACGATTTCCTTGATGGTGTCTTCGCGATCCGACACCGGCGGACGCGAGATCCAGCGCAATACGCGCAGGCTCAGCAAAAAGTCCTTCGGTGAACTCTGGGCGATCACCGCACCGAGCGTGCCGCCGAACACGATCAAGAACGCCCCCGGCTGGATCAAGGCGCTCAAGGCTGCCCCTTCCAGCATTTGCCCGGAGAAAATGGCAATCAATGCCACGCCCAAACCCAGTGCTGTCATGTAAAACATATCGCCTCGCCAAAATCTCTCAGGTCGGGACAGTGTCGCGCGAAGAGATTGGCGGCAAAACGGCGAGCAAGACGGTTTTTTGACCCGACTTTGGCTTTTCGCTTTTTTCAACAAAAAACAGGAAAAACCGGTCACTTTCCCAAAATTACCAAAAATTCCCATATTTATGGGATTGGCAGGGGAAGCGGAATCGCGCAAGCTTGCGCCAAACCATTTTTTGCGGGCCGGACGGCCCGTGCCCGGAAGGATTCTGGATGCCGTTTGCAGCCAATAGTGCCACATGCCCGGAGCCCAATTGACAACGGTTCCCGATCATCCCGCGGCCCCCGCTGCAAGCGCCCTGCCCGCCGGCGCCGTCGATGCCAGGCATCTTGAAGCCGCAGTAAACGAAATCGTCGACGACATGCGTTGCGGCGCCTGCGCGAGCACCATCAGCCAGACAGTCCAGGTCATCGATCTCGGGGATGGCAAGAAGGCTGCCGTGATCGTGACGATCACGACGGTAGAAGATCAGTTTCTCTGATAAGGCTATTTGGCCCGGCTCAGCTTCATCACAACGCCCAGGCCGACGAAGATCGCGCCGGCCCAGCCCAGCACCGGGCTATAGGGTGTCTTGCCGGCGAGCTGCGCAATCCCGCTCGCCGCCGAACACATCCCGCCGTTGGAGTAAAGGCAACTGCCGGCCCGGCTCAAGTCAACGTCGAGCTTGTGCGCCAGCGGCGCATAGAACGACCACCACCAGCATACGGCACAGAGCATCAGCACGATGCCCAGGAGGATCAGGCTGGTTCCAAGTTTTTTCGCGTCCATGTGGATTATCCCTGTTGTATCGTCGAATCGCCCCCTACAGCGATCCGCGCAGTGTAGCAGACCGTCCAAATCAGCCACGGTGCAGGACAAAGCATGATACGCTTTTGACATTGGCGCGATCCATCCAAGATGCGAGGCAAACATGAATCCGAACCTGCGGCTTTTATCGACCGGTCTATTGACCCTGGTCCTCTCTCCGGCGGCGCATGCCGTGCTCGGCGGTGCCGCAAGCACCGTGCAGGCCGATCGCATGGAACTGAAAGCCACCGAGCCAGCGGCAACCGGCAAGCTCAACTACACCGTCCACGAAATGACGGCGACCGGCGGCACCGTCGTGCGCGAATATGTCGCCGGCGACAAGGTGTTTGCCGTCACCTGGCGCGGCCCGTTCATCCCGAATCTGAAGCAGTTGATGGGCAGCTATTTCGACACCTTCCAGAACGAAGCCCAATCGCATCGCAACGGCCACAGCCATCTTGCCATCGAGCACCCCGATTTCGTCATGCATGCCAGCGGCCATATGCGCGCCTATGCCGGCTCGGCCTATGTCCCCGCCATGCTGCCGGCAGGCGTCACGGCAAAGGATATTCTGTAGCCCTACAGCCGAATATGGCGGTCTGGCAAGATCCCCGGATACATTTTGTTGCAATCCTTACGGAAATGAGCAGACTGGCTCGCTCCCTCACGCGTTATTGAAGACAAGAGCAGTCTTGTCGTCGTAACCCTGAAAGGAGCAGCATCATGAAAAAGTCACTTTTCGCCCTTGCCGGCGTTCTTGCCGGCGCTACCATTCTCGTCGCAGGCCCGGCCTCGGCGCACGACCGTATCGGCTTCGGCATCTCGGTCGGCGTGCCGGTCGCCCCGATCGGCTACGTGGCGCCTCCGCCCTACTACGGTCCCGGCCCGGTCGTGGTTGGCGGCCCGGTGGTCACGGTCGGCGCACCGTACTACTATGGTGGGTACTATCATGGCTACCGTGGCGACTACGGCTATCGTGGCGGCTATCGCGGCTGGCATCGTTAATAGGCCAAGGTAATCGGCTGAAAACCAGGTAGCAAGCAAATCGGAAATGCGCGTCATTTCCGATTTGCATTTTTTCCAAGGGTCTCTCCATGATGCACATTGGCTTGTCACTCCTCTTCTTTTGCGCGGCGCTACAGGTGCCGGCATTGGCTGCCACCAGCAAGCCAATGCCCTCGAACAAACCTCAGCCGCTGACCGAGGAAGACGTGCACTGGCTCAACCGCATCACCTATGGCATCGACGGCCCGACCGTGGCGCGCTACCAGGCGCTCGGGCGCAAGGCCTTCCTCGAAGAGCAATTGCGCGTGGGCAGCGAGACTGATCCGCCGCAATTGACTGCCGCCGTGGCGCAGCTCGATCTGCTCAACGAGCCGGTCTACCAGATGCTGCAAGACGTCGACGCCGAAAACCGCCGCATCAACACCCTGCCCAATGAAGACGACAAGCAAGCCGCGCGCAAGCAGTTGAACGACACCGCCGGCAAGATCGTCTACGAAACCAGCAAGCGCCATCTGCTGCGCGCGCTCTATTCGCCGGCGCAATTGCGCGAACAGATGGTGTGGTTCTGGGATAACCATTTCAGCGTGTTCCAGGGCAAGGCCAATCTGCGCTGGTCGGTGGCCGATTATGAAGAACGCGCGATCCGGCCCCACGCGCTGGGCAGCTTCCGCGATCTGGTGATGGCGACCCTGAAGCATCCCGCCATGCTGGTCTATCTCGACAACGCGCAAAGCGCGGGCGGCAAGATCAACGAAAACTACGCGCGCGAATTGCTCGAACTGCATACGCTGGGCGTCAACGGCGGCTACAGCCAGCAGGACGTGCAGGAGCTGGCGCGCATCCTGACCGGCGTGGGCGTCAACACCCAGCCGAATAGCCCCAAGCTCAAGCCCGAATGGCAAGCGCTCTACAAGCGTGAAGACGCGTTCGAATTCAACCCGGCGCGGCACGACTTCGGCGACAAGGTTTTCCTCGGTCACGAGATCAAAGGCAGCGGCTGGGACGAAGTCGAGCAAGCCGTCGACATCATCGCCAGCCAGCCGGCCACGGCGCATTTCGTCAGCAACAAGCTGGCGCTGTATTTCGTCAGCGACGACCCGCCGCCGGCCTTGGTCGAGCGCATGAGCAAGACCTTCGAAAAAACCCACGGCGACATCGCGGCGGTCTTGCGCACCATGTTCACGGCCCGCGAATTCAACGCCGCGCTCGGCACCAAGTTCAAGGACCCGATGCATTACGTGGTGTCGGCCATGCGCCTGGCCTACAACGGCAAGACCGTGGTCAACCTGAAGCCGGTCAACAACTGGTTGAATGCGCTGGGCGAACCGCTCTATGGCCGCCTCACGCCGGACGGCTACGGCCTGCGCGAGCGCGATTGGGCCAGTTCGGGCCAGATGTCCAAGCGCTTCGAAATCGCACGCGCCATCGGCGGCGGCAGCGCCGGCCTGTTCGATACCGAAGACGGCAGCCCGCCGGTATCGTTCGGCTTTCCCATGCTGTCGAACCGCCTGTTCTACGACACGATCGATACCGCCTTGAGCCCACTGGTGCGCCAGGCGCTCGACAAGGCTTCCTCGCAGGCGGAATGGAATGCCTACCTGCTTGCCTCACCCGATTTCATGTACCGCTGACGCCAAGGAGTTCGCCATGGACCGCAAAATCCGCACCCTCGCCAATCCCCTGCGGCGCGACTTGCTGCAGAAAGGCGGCGCCCTGACCCTGGCTTCCGCGGCAGGCCTGTACAGCGGCAAGCTGTTCGCCGCGCCGGCGACGCAGCACCGCTTCCTGCTGGTGTTCCTGCGCGGCGGCTACGATGCCAACAACCTGCTGGTGCCATACAAAAGCGACTTCTACTACCAGTCGCGCCCGACGATTGCAATCGCCAAGCCCGACCTCAAGAACCCACAGGCGGCGCTGCAGCTCGACGGCAACTGGGCGCTCCATCCCGCGCTGCGTGAGAGTGTGATGCCGCTCTATGGGCGCGGCGAGGCGCTGTTCATGCCCTTTGCCGGCACCGACGACACCTCGCGCAGCCACTTCGAAACCCAGGACAGCATCGAAGCGGGGCAAAGCAGCGGCTTGAAGAACCGCGACTTTTCCTCCGGCTTCATGAACCGCCTGTCGCAGGTGATCAACGGCGCCAAGCCGATTTCCTTCACCGACGCCATGCCGACGGTCTTCAAGGGCAAGACCAACGTGCCCAACGTGTCGCTCAAAGGCGCCGGCAAGCCGCCGTTCGATGCACACCAATCGGCCATCCTGGCGGCCATGTACGACGGCCATCCGCTTGAGCAAAGCGTGCGCGAAGGGCTGGACCTGCGCCAGGAAGTCGGCCGCGAAATCGACCAGGAAATGCAGGCCGCCAACCGCGGCGCGATCTCACCCAAGGGCTTCGAGCTCGAAGCGCGGCGCATGGCGCGGCTGATGGGCGAACGCTATCAACTGGGCTTCGTCGACGTCGGCGGCTGGGACACCCACGTCAACCAGGGCGGCGCCACCGGCGCGCTGGCCGGCAACCTCGACAATCTCGGGCGCGGCTTGACGGCTTTCTCGCAAGAGATGGGCACAATGTGGAAGCAGACCACTGTCGTGGTCATCTCCGAGTTCGGCCGCACCTTCCGCGAAAACGGCACGCGCGGCACCGATCATGGGCACGGCACGGTGTTCTGGGTATTGGGCGGCTCGATCAATGGCGGACGCATCGCCGGCGATCAGCTCGAAGTCAACCAGGCCAACCTGTTCCAGAACCGCGACTTCCCAGTATTGAACGATTACCGCGCCGTGCTGGGCGGCATGTTCCAGCGCCTGTACGGCTTGTCGGATGCCGACTTGCAGGTCGTCTTTCCCGGCACGGCGCCGCGCGAATACGGCCTGCTGAACGTCTGACTCTTCCCTGAAGAGTCAGGTTAGCCGGCCTGTTTCAGGCCGGCGTGGGAAGCGCCGTCTCGGCCTTGGCGGCCGGCTTGCGCGGAAACACAATCGCGAATTCCGTGAAGCTGCCCTCTTCCGAGGTGCAGGAAATCTGCGCGCCCCAGTTTTCCAGCATGTCGCGGCAAAACGCCAGGCCGATCCCGGTACCGGAATTCGGCGGGTAACTGTGAAAGCGCTTGAAGACAAAGCCAAGCTGCTGCTGCGGAATGCCGCAACCGGTGTCGCGCACGATCAGGCTGTCGCCTTGCGCGCTCTCCACCGTCTTGATGTGTATGGTGCCCCTGCGCGCCCGTGCAATGGCGGTCAGGCTGTTCTTGATCAGGTTGACCAGCACCATCTTGAACAAGTCCTCATTTCCCTCGACCGAGAACGAATAGGAAAAATCGGTCTCGATCAGGGCGCGCCGCTTGGAATCCTCAAAAGGATAGAATTCCAGCGCGCGCTGCACCGTGGATGCAACGTCGAACGGCTGGATCACCTGCAGCTTGCCCTTGTCGATGGCGTTGGCCAGCAACAGGTCGATGATGGAATTGATATGCTTGCATTCGTCGATGATGCGATCGATGGTCGGCAGCGTCATTTCGAGCTTGGCCTTTTCGGCGCGGCTCAAGGGTTCGGCGCTTTCGCCGGCACCCTCCTTACCCTTCTCGAAATTGCGCATCAGCATGGGCACGTAACGCTGCAGGCCGCGCGCGCCGGCGCTGATGCTGCCCAAGGGCGTGCGGATCTCATGCGCAATCGTGCCCAGCACGGCGGACATGCCGTGCAGCTTTTCCTCTTCGAGCTTTTCCGCCATCTGCCGCTCGGAGAACTTGAACAGGCTGCCGCCCACCACGACCAGGATGAAAGTCGGCAGGCGCTGGACATAATCCATCGGAACCGAAGGGTCGGACGTGGTGGCCAGATAGGATGCCGTCGCCAGCACCAGCCCGATCCCGATCATGGTCAGCGTATTGCGCCAGTCGGTCAAGAGCACCAGGAAAAACACCGCCATGAAACTGTCGGCGATCATGACCATGCCGCCGTGGTTCTTGAGGGCGAAGAGAATGTGAAAAAACGGCAGGCAGTACACGATGACCCAGTAGGCGTAGGCCAGGTAATAGCGCCGGACCCGAGCCGGCCAATACTTTTGCAAACCCAGGCCCAGGCAACCGATGGTGGCCACCAGGCGCACCGCGAAATTTTCGTAAGGCTGATGTAGCGCCGCGACGTAGATCACGTAGAACAAGGGATAGCCGACCGCGCCGACGATCCCTGCATAACGCAGCAGCGCAAGCCGGCCGAATACGTAGTATTGCTCGAAATGTCCGAACAAATAGCGCGCAAATTTCATATTGGCCGGCCCCTCCCTTTTCTATCCAGTCTAGCGTATCGCCGCAGGTGCCGACAGCCTATTTGACGTGCTGCGCGGCAACCTGCTCCAGCAATTGGCCGGTCAGGAAAATGGTCGTGCGCGCCACCTGCATGACCAGGGCCTGCTCTTCGGGCGTCTTGGCGAAACGCTCGATGCAATCGTTGACCTGGTCGATATGCTTCTCGTCGATCTTCGCGTGCGCCACGAAAAAGGTCATGTTGCGGTCGCCCAGCGAGAGGTCGCTGCGGATCTTGCCCAGCGCATCGCCGATCTGCTCGTACACGTCTTCCGCCCAGAAGCTGTAGCCCAGGCGCGCCACGGCGCCGTATTTGAAGGCGACGAAATACAGATAGCCGATCAGGGCTTCCGTGGCCGGGCTGGGCTTGCGCTGCAGCAGCGCCTTGTCCAACAGGTTCAGGCTTTCCAGATCGTGCAGCACCATGCGCTCATGGCCCAGCTCGTCGGCGGCGTGGTGATAGGCAAACTTCAGCAAACCGTCGGGCGCCTCGACCATGGCAGTGGCGGCCTGGTTGCGCGAATTGTGCTTGGTGTAGTGGTAGATCTCGAGCATCAGGTCGCGGTACAGCTCCGGCGTAACGGTATGACCCAGCACCAGTTTCCAGAAATTCCCTTTTTTGATCGCATCCCATTCCTGGGTCACTGCTTCTTTGAGTGTTTGAACGAATGAAGTTTCCATTGCTTGAATTATCCGTAAAGTAATCGATCGTTGTTAAAAAATTGCCGGCAAAAACTGCGCGCATCAACTGAGCATATCGTCGCCTTTCAACGCCGTCAGCACCGTCTTCGGCAACCCGTGAATCAAGGTATACACCTTATCGGTTCCGGCCAGCGGCACTTCTTTCTCACATACGGTGAAACCGAACCGGCGGTACAGACGGCTCAAGATGTGCGAACACGAGGCGTACAGATTGCCGACTTCCCGGTTTTCGCAAAGGTGACGCAGAGTAAGATAAAGACAGCGCTTCAACACATCCTGTCCGGACCGATATTCCGGCGCCAGCACGAGTCGCCCGACTTCCCATGTGCCCTGATCGAATTCGCTGTAAGTGGAGCCCGACGTTCTGAGCAGTTGCTCGGTCAGTGTCAGGTTGTAGACCATCGGAATAAGCCGGATTGTGCCGATAATCCTGTCATTCCATTGAAAAACGAAGACTGCCCCTAACTCATCTCTTTTTTTTCGCGCGAAACGAAATCGGGGTCGAGCCGATAGTGCAGATCCAGATTGATTTCCTGACGCAGGGATTGGACGGCTTCGACTTGCGAAGCGTCCAGGAGATCGACGCGGATTTCGGCCGGCGTGATCGTCAAAGGCTCCGCGACCGCGCTTTCGGCAAACCCAAAACCCAAGCCGGCGTTCTCTGCCGGTATCCCCATCAGGGACGGCGGAAATGCCTTGCCTTGCGCACCGTGCGGTAAGGCATTTGGCTGATTACTCATGCTACTCCTTTGTCGGCTCAAAATGAAAACACAAGAATCAACCGCCGCGGCGACGGCAAGCTCCCGTGCCAGCTCAGGGATTCGTCCAAATCTGCGAGCGCACCCAATTGTAAAATATTTCTATCGGGCGAGTGCAGCCCGGCTCAACCACGTTTATTGCATAAACGATAATTGTTGTCGAGCATTCACAAGGGCAAAAAACCCTGTAAATCACCAGGAAGAGAACGATTCGCAGTGCAACAATAAGAAGAAACCACCATCCGAAGTGATAGTCAAGCTATCCCACCCTCAACCTGTCAAAGTTAACAGGTTCAGGGTCGCAATAATAAAGGCATAAATTTCCTATTTATCATTGATTTCAGCAACTAATCTGCATTTATTGCCATGCGGATACCAAAACACTGTTGCGTCTTTCCGACATGCATGTCTTTCAGGAAATTAGATTGTTTTCCGTTATTGAATGGCTTGCCATTCTGCTCCACTGAGCATTTCGATTTAACAATTAATGCACTGCAGAGTGCTTTTTCAGCGGTTTGGAAGCGGCAAAATACCTCCGGTGTCAAAGCCGGCAGGCGTCCAAGAGTTGCTGATATCACCTTGTTCCTTTAACAATTTCTGCCTATCCGAGCATGTGGCCCCGGCACGGGTTGCTGGAACACCAACGGAAAATGGCGCTTCGTCAGCGCCGGCCAAGGCGCGACTTACGACGACCTGGTCATCGATTTCGACGATGGGAAATGGACAAACAGCGGGACAAACAGCGGAACCAGCGGCGGGATCGACTGCGACAGCGAAGAACGATCCGGTTCCGCCTCGGCCAAAGCCGAAGCGCCGCCTGGCCACAGCAAGGGCCATGCGCGCTATCGCGTCGATGGAGCGGGATTCAAGCTGGTGGAGGGGGGCAGCATCGTGCCGCCCGTGTGAGACCGAGGGCGGTTCGCGCAGGCAAAGATCAGGCGGCGGCGCCGCCCGGCTTCAAGAGGCTCAGGATATCGGACAACTCATTGCGGATCGCCACCGTATCGACTTCCAGCGGCGGCAGCCCCATGGTCAATTCGGCCAGCGGATCGCCATTGGCCAAGCGCGAATCGAGCTTGTTGCGCGCACCGCTGATGGTGAAGCCCTGCTCATAGAGCAGCTCGCGAATGCGGCGGATCAACAGCACCTCATGATGCTGGTAATAGCGCCGGTTGCCGCGCCGCTTGACCGGCTTCAACTGCGTGAATTCCTGCTCCCAATAACGCAGCACGTGCGGCTTGACGCCGCACAAGTCACTGACTTCGCCGATGGTGAAGTAGCGCTTCGCCGGAATCGGAGGCAAGGCAGCCGGTGCGGGTTTGACTGGACGCTCGCTCATGATTTAAAGGGGAAAGGGTCAGGCAGCGCGCGACAGCGGTTTGCCGATGGAGACTTCGACCATGCCTTTGAGTTTCTGACTGGCGTGAAACGTCACCACGCGGCGCGCGGTGATGGGGATTTCTTCGCCGGTTTTTGGGTTGCGCCCGGGACGCTGCGGCTTGTCGCGCAACTGGAAATTGCCGAAGCCGGACAGCTTGACGGCCTCGCCCCGTTCCAGGGCATTGCGGATTTCATCGAAAAACGTTTCGACCATATCCTTGGCTTCGCGCTTGTTCAGGCCGACCTGCTCGAACAGCAACTCGGCCAGTTCAGCCTTGGTCAGCGTGGGAAGCTCTTTTTCGGCCTGCGAGCGCGCTTGAGCGGCGGCCATCGCCCGATTCAAATCGGCGGCCAGAACGGATTGAAATTCGGCTGAGTTCACGTCATTCATCATAATTGTTCCCTGCCTGCTTCGTTCTTCCATCTATCGATTGAGCGCTTTCTTCGCTGCCAGGTCCGTGCATTCAGCGAATTTTCGCCCCATGTTTTTCGGCGGCAATCGCCTTGAAAGCTTCCATCGCGGCGTTCACCTGATCATCGTGCAGGGTAGTTTGAGTATCTTGCAAGGTGAACCGGAAAGCAAGACTTTTTTCGTCATTTTCCAATCCGGCGCCACGATATTCATCAAATAAAACAATAGCTTGCATGATTTTACATGCAGCATTTGTTTTCTTTTCAATAACAAAAGTGTTAATTAAATCCTGGGCTTGAACCGATTGTTTGATAACTAGCGCCAAATCGCGGCTTACCGCGGGGAACTTCGAAATCTCGGCGTAAGCAGGAATCGCACGCGCCTGCAAAACGGCAACGTCGACTTCAAACAACACCGGCGCCAGCGGCAGATCGTATTTCTGTTGCCAGCGCGGATGCAGCTCGCCGATGAAGCCGATGGACTTGCCATCCAACAGCACGTCGGCCGAACGGCCCGGGTGCAGGGCAGGATGGTCGAGCTTGGTAAATTGCAGCGTTGCAGGGGCAAACAACGCTTCGAGATCGGCCTTGATGTCGAAGAAGTCGACGTTGCGTTTGGGGACGCCCCACTGCTCTTCTGCGGCGAAGCCATAGGCAATCGCGGCCAAGCGCTTGGTCTGCTCGTAGCCGGCAACCGAGAGCGGGCCGTCGGCGATTGCCGCGTTCTTGCGGTAGACGGCGCCGATTTCAAACACGCGCACGCGGCTGAGCTTGCGATTCAAGTTGTAACGCACGTTGGCCACCAGGCTGCCGACCAGGGCGGTGCGCATGACGCTCATCTGGCTGGCGATCGGGTTGAGCAGCTTGACGGGGTCGCTATTGCCGCAAAAATCGGCTTCCCAGGCTTCTTCGACGAAGCTGTAGTTGACCACTTCCTGGTAATCCAGGCCGGCGGCAAGCTCGCGGATGGCGAATAGCGAACGGGTATCTTCCGCGGCAATGCGCATCTCGTTGGGCGCAACCGGCGCAACCGCGGGAATGTTTTCGAAGCCATAGACGCGCGCGACTTCTTCGATCAAGTCTTCCTCGATCTCGATGTCGAAACGATAGGACGGCGGCGTGACCTCGAACAAGCCCGGCTGCTGCGTGAACTGCAGGCCCAGGCGGGTGAAGATGTCGGCGATCTGTTCATCGGAAAACGCCACGCCGATCACCTTGACCGCGCGCGCGGTGCGCATCTTGACCGGCTCGCGCTGCGGAAGATTGATGACCTGATCGTCGATCGGGCCGACCTGGGTCTTGCCCTTCTGGCCGCAGATTTCAACCAGCAGGGCCGTGATGCGCTCAAGGTGTTCGGGAATCGATGCGAAATCGACGCCGCGCTCGAAGCGGTGGCCGGCATCGGTCGAAAAATTATAGCGCCGCGAACGGCCCTGGATCGCCTGCGGCCACCAGAACGCGGCTTCGAGGTAGATGTCGGTGGTATCGAGCGATACGGCAGTCGCATCGCCGCCCATGATGCCGGCCAGCGATTCGAGCTCACGGTCGTCGGCGATGACACCGACCCATTCGTCGACTTCCACGGTGTTGCCGTTCAAGAGCTTGAGCGATTCACCCTTCTTGCCCCAGCGCACGTCGAGGCTGCCGTGGATCTTGGCCAGGTCGAACACGTGGCTCGGACGGCCCAATTCCAGCATGACGTAGTTCGAAATGTCGACCAGGGCCGAGATCGGGCGCTGGCCGCTGCGCTCGAGGCGCTGCTTCATCCATTCGGGGGTCTGCGCATGCGCGTTCAAGCCGCGGACGATGCGGCCGGCAAAACGGCCGCACAGGTCGGGCGCCGATACCTTGACCGGCAGACGGTCGGAAATGGTCGATTCCACCGTCTGGAACGACGGCGCCTTCAGCGGCGTGCCGGTCAGTGCCGAGACTTCACGCGCCACGCCCAGCACGGACAGGCAGTCGGCCTTGTTGGGCGTCAGCTTGATGGTGAACTTGAGATCGTTCAGCTCGTAATAGTCGCGGAAATTCTGGCCCACGGGCGCATCGCCGGGCAGGTCGATCAACCCGCCGTGGTCGTCGGAGAGCTTCAGTTCGCGCGCCGAGCACAGCATGCCTTGCGACTCCACGCCGCGCAATTGGCCGACCTTGATTTCGAACGGCTTGCCGTCGTCGCCCGGTGGCAGCACGGCGCCGGCCAGCGCACAAACCACCTTCATGCCGGCGCGCACGTTGGGTGCGCCGCACACGATTTGCAGCAGCGTACCGGTGCCGGCATCGACGGTGCAGACGTTGAGCTTGTCGGCATTGGGGTGCTTGACCAGCTCCAGCACATGCGCCACCACGACATTGGAGAACGGCGGCGCGACCGCTTCGACCTCTTCCACTTCGAGGCCGGACATGGTGAGCAGATGCGCGAGTGCGTCCGAAGTCAGCTCCGGATCGACCATGGTGCGTAGCCAGTTTTCTGAGAATTGCATGTTTCGGTCTTTCTAATCTCGTTCTTCGTTGTTACCACAAAGACGCTCTGCCATCTGGGAGAGCGTTTTCGACAGTCCGTCGCGTCTCGCGCCGCTTTTATTTACTCCCCTCACCCCTGCCCCTCTCCCGCCTGCGGGAGAGGAGTGCCTAATCATCGCATCCTTTAGTTGAACTGCTTAAGGAAGCGCAGATCGCCTTCGTAAAACAGTCGCAGGTCATTGATGCCATAGCGCAGCATGGTCAAGCGCTCCAGGCCCGAGCCGAAGGCGAAGCCGATGTAGCGTTCGGGGTCCAGGCCCATGTTGCGCACCACGTTGGGATGCACCTGGCCCGAACCGGAAACTTCCAGCCAGCGCCCCTTCAGCGGACCGCTGCCGAAGGCAATGTCGATCTCGGCCGAGGGTTCGGTAAATGGAAAATACGAGGGGCGGAAGCGCACCTGCAGATCGTCGGTCTCGAAGAACGCCTTGACGAAATTGAGGTAGACGCCCTTCAGGTCGGCGAAGCTGATGTTCTCATCGATCCACAGGCCTTCGACCTGGTGGAACATCGGCGAGTGCGTGGCGTCGCTGTCGACGCGATAGGTGCGGCCCGGTGCGATCACCTTGATCGGCGGCTTGTGCATGCGCGCATAGCGCACCTGCATCGGGCTGGTGTGCGTGCGCAGCAGCAACTGTTTGCCTTCGCTATCCTTGCCGTCGATGTAAAAGGTATCCTGCATCGAACGTGCCGGGTGGTTTTCCGGGCTGTTCAAGGCGGTGAAATTGGTCCAATCGTTCTCGATCTCGGGGCCGTCGGCGACGTCGAAGCCGATCGAGCCGAAGATTTCCTCGACCCGCTTCCAGGTGCGCATGACGGGGTGGATGCCGCCCACGCCGCGCCCGCGCCCCGGCAGGGTGACGTCGATCGCTTCGGCGTTTAAGCGCGTCTGCAATTGGGCGTCGGCCAGCGCGTCGCGCCGCGCATTGAGCGCGGCCTCGATCTGCGTCTTGGCGACGTTGATGACGGCGCCTTGCGCCTTCTTGTCTTCAGGCGCCAGCTTGCCCAGGCCCTTCATCAGCTCGGTGATTTGCCCGGTCTTGCCGAGGTATTTCGCCTTGGCGTTTTCCAGTGCCGCAGCGTCCGGCGCGGCGGCGAAATCGGCTTGCGCCTGGGCGACGAGTTGGTCTAGTTGAGTCATGCAGACTTTCCGAACGAAATAAACGAAACGAAAATACGGAACGAAAATGCGGAACGAAGAAATAAAAAGGGGGCAGCGCCAAAAGCCTCTGCCCCGCTTAGATCAGCCCGAGAGCTGAATTACATCTTGGATTTAAGCAGCGATGTTGGCCTTGACACGATTGACAATCGCGGCAAACGCCGGCTTGTCCATCACAGCCATATCGGCCAGGACCTTGCGGTCGAGTTCGATCGAGGCTTTCTTCAGACCGTTCATGAACACGCTGTAGGTCATGCCGTGTTCACGCGAAGCCGCGTTGATACGGGTGATCCACAGTGCGCGGAACACGCGCTTCTTGTTGCGGCGATCGCGATAGGCATATTGCCCGGCGCGCATGACCGCCTGCTTGGCGATGCGATAGACCTTGCTGCGACGGCCGCGGTAACCCTTGGCTTGGTCGAGAACTTTCTTGTGACGGGCACGTGCCGTTACCCCACGTTTAACTCTAGGCATGATTTCTCCTTAGTGTGAGGTTAGGCGAACGGCAACATCGCGCGAACCGAATCCATGTTTGTGGCATGGACATCGACTGCACCGCGCAATTGACGCTTGTTCTTGGTGGTCTTCTTGGTCAGGATGTGGCGCTTGAACGCTTGACCGCGCTTGACGGTCCCACCCGGACGCACGCGAAAGCGCTTTTTGGCGCTGCTCTTCGTTTTCATCTTAGGCATAACAAAATCTGTCCTATGGACAGCTCCATTTTTAGCATGATTGCAGGTGGCAACAAAAACGTTACTCTTGGATGCCTGCTCTCACTTGTTTTGGCTGTTCCTTCCGCTCTTGCGAGCTTCGGGAACGCCCTGGCGACGGATTCGAGTCTGTCGCCATTTCGCGGGACGCTTAATAAAAAACATCTCGCGGAATCCGTTACTCCCCTCTCCCGCAGGCGGGAGAAGGGTGGGGGCGAGGGGGGCCGCGATCTGACTACATTGGATTTAACCCACACAGTCAAAGTACAACGCCCCTCACCCCTGCCCCTCTCCCGCCTGCGGGAGAGGGGTTCATTGCATCACTTCTTTTTCTTCGGCGCCAGAACCATGATCATCTGGCGGCCTTCCATCTTCGGAAACTGTTCTACCTGACCGTACTGTTCCAAGTCACCCTTCAAGCGTTCCAGCATGCGCATGCCGATGTCCTGGTGCGCCATTTCACGTCCGCGGAAGCGCAAGGTGATCTTGGTCTTGTCGCCCTCGTCCAGGAACTTGATGAGATTACGCAGCTTGATGTTGTAATCGCCATCGTCGGTGCCCGGCCGGAATTTGACCTCCTTGACCGAAATCACCTTCTGCTTGAGCTTGGCCTCGTGCGCCTTCTTTTGCTCGGCATATTTGAATTTGCCGTAATCCATCAGACGGGCCACCGGCGGCACCGCCGTCGGGGCAATTTCCACCAGATCGACATTGGCTTCTTCCGCCAAACGGAAGGCTTCCGCCAAGCTCACGATGCCCAAGGGCTCGTTCTCTACTCCTGATAATCGCAGTTCCGGCGCGTTGATCTCGCCGTTAATGCGATGCGACTTGTCCGTAGCTATTGTCGTTTCCTTTTAAAATCCAATAATTAAGCCGTGCGTATTTGCGCTAGAACTTCAGGCTTTGGTTTCGAGATCGCTGTTTAGACGCTCGACCAGAACATCGACAGGCATCACGCCCAGATCGACATTGCCCCGCGCACGCACGGCCACTGTGTTGGCATCCCGCTCCTTGTCGCCGACGACGACGATATAAGGCAGCTTTTGAACTGAATGCTCGCGTATTTTATAGGTTATTTTCTCATTACGCAAATCGAGGTGCACTCTAAACCCTTGTTTCTTCAGGTTTTGTGCAACGTTTTTGGCGTATTCGGCCTGCGCTTCGGAGATGTTGACCACGGCGATTTGCACCGGCGCCAGCCATAACGGCAGCGCGCCGGCATGATTTTCCAACAACATGCCGATGAAACGCTCCAGCGAACCCAGGATGGCCCGGTGCAGCATGACGGGCACTTGGCGGCTGTTGTCTTCGGCGACATATTCGGCACCAAGGCGCACCGGCATCGAGAAATCGACCTGCATCGTGCCGCATTGCCACATCCGGCCGATGGCGTCTTTCAGCGTGTATTCGATCTTGGGGCCGTAAAAGGCGCCCTCACCCGGCGAAATCTCATATTGGCAGCCTGAGCGCTCCAACGATTGGATCAAGGCATTTTCCGCCTTGTCCCATGCCTCTTCCGAGCCGACACGCTTTTCAGGACGGGTTGCCACTTTGTAAATGATGTCAGTGAAACCAAAATCCTTGTACACTTTTTGCAACAAAGCGGTGTACGCCACACATTCGTCGAGGATCTGATCCTCCGTACAGAAGATGTGGCCGTCGTCCTGCGTAAACCCACGCACGCGCATCATGCCGTGCAGCGAACCGGAAGGTTCATTGCGATGGCATTGGCCGAACTCGCCGTAACGCAGCGGCAATTCGCGGTAGGAGTGCATGTTGGAGCGGAAAATCTGGATATGCCCGGGACAATTCATCGGCTTCAGTGCATACGACCGGTTTTCCGATTCGGTCGTAAACATGTTGTCCTTGTAGTTCTCCCAGTGGCCCGATTTTTCCCACAAGCTGCGGTCGAGAATCTGCGGCGCCTTCACCTCCTGATAGCCATTGTCCTGGTAGACGCGACGCATGTATTGCTCAACCTGCTGCCACACCACCCAGCCCTTGGGGTGCCAAAAAATCAGGCCGGGCGCCTCTTCCTGGAAATGGAACAAGTCGAGCGCGCGGCCCAGCTTGCGGTGGTCGCGCTTGTCGGCTTCTTCCAGCATGTGCAGGTAGGCTTCCTGTTCTTCCTTCTTGGCCCAGGCCGTGCCGTAGATACGCTGCAGCATCTCGTTGTTCGAGTCGCCGCGCCAGTAGGCGCCGGCCAGCTTCATCAGCTTGAATACCTTGAGCTTGCCGGTGGAGGGCACGTGCGGGCCGCGGCACAGGTCGGTGAACTTGCCTTCCGTATAGAGCGAGACATCCTGGTCGGCCGGAATCGAAGCGATGATCTCGGCCTTGTAGGCTTCGCCGATCGATTTGAAGTAAGCCACGGCCTCGTCGCGCGGCAAGACCTTGCGCGTGACAGGCTCGTCCTTCTTGGCCAGTTCTGCCATTTTCTTTTCGATGGCTTCCAAATCTTCCGGCGTGAAGGGACGCTTGTACGAAAAGTCGTAGTAGAAGCCGTTGTCGATCACCGGGCCGATCGTGACCTGGGCGTCGGGAAACAGCTCCTTGACGGCGTAGGCCAGCAAGTGGGCCGTCGAGTGGCGGATCACGTCCAGGCCGTCGGCATCCTTGTCCGTGACGATCGCGAGGTCGGCGTCGTGCTCGATCAGGAAAGAGGTATCGACCACCATGCCGTCGACCTTGCCGGCCAAGGCAGCCTTGGCCAGGCCCGCGCCGATACTGGCGGCGACCTGAGCCACCGTAACCGGAGATTCGAATTGACGGCTTGAGCCGTCGGGTAAGCGTACGTTCAACATTGGTGCACTCCATGCCGGCAAAGCCTTGCCGGCGCAAATTTTAATGATTGCGAATTCGGTGATCGAGGGAAGGTCCGGACGTAAAAAAACGCGGACTAGCCGCGCTTTTTTCGATGAGGCGAAAAGAGCTGACTAGCGTCGCTGTCCGACCTTGGTGGTGGTAGTTCGCGGTGTCATAACCAGTTGCCTTTCTCGCTCTTATACAGAATTCTTCAATCGGTGCGCACGCAGTAAGCAAACGCATGCACAAGTCCTTCCTCGATACTATCACAAATCGCGCATCTTGCAAGCCGATGCCGTGGTGCCCGCCGCCCATGTCGGCATCAGCGCCGCACGTTCTTCGCCCGGAAAGAAAGTGGCACGGATCGCGCCATCGTAGCGCAAGCAGGCTCTGCTACACTCCGCATAAACCGTCAAACGAAAAACGATTATGCTCAAGCTGAACCTGGGATGTGGACAAAATTTACTGGACGGCTACGTCAACGTCGACAAGTTTTCGACCTTCGCCCCCGACGTCGTCTGGGACCTGGAACAGACGCCATGGCCGTTCGACACCGGTTCGGTCGAGGAAATCGTCCTGCAGCACGTTCTGGAACATCTCGGCGCGCAAACCGAGACCTTCTGCGCCATCCTCAAGGAGTTGTACCGCGTCTGTGCCGCCGGCGCATTGGTGCGGGTCACCGTTCCGCACCCGCGCAGCGACGGCTTCAGCGGAGATCCGACGCACGTCAGGCCAATCAGCGAGAACACCCTCGGCCTGCTCTCCAAAAAGAAAAACCAGGAATGGAAAGAATTGGGCTGGGCTTGCACGCCGCTGGCAAGCTATATCGACGTCGATTTCGAAATAACTTCCCTGACCTACACGCTAACGCCGGTCTGGGAGCAAAGATACAACAGCGGCGAATTGAGCCACGCCGAATTGGAGTACGCCCGCGATACCTACTTCAACGTCATCAATGAAATCAAGATGGACTTGCGCGCCATCAAGTAATTGAATCAGCGCAGAACGGTCGGAAACGATCGAGGGTGATCCATGAAAGGAAGTCGTATTCTGCCGCTTTTCCGCCGGGGATCTGGCGCCCTACGGGGAATTGCTTGCACGGCGGCAAGTCATGCCCGGCGACGACTCTGTTACACTGGCAACGCCCTTCCGTCTCTGAAAGAACCCCTTCATGCTCAAGCTTAATCTCGGTTGCGGCCAAAACATGATGGCGGGCTACGTCAACGTGGACAAGTTCGATTCCTTCGGCGCCGATACCGTTTGCGATCTGGAAGTCGTGCCTTGGCCCTTCGAATCCGATTCCGTCGAGGAAGTGTCGATGAATCACGTGATGGAACATCTCGGGGCGGACACGGACGTTTTTTTCGGCGTGATGAAAGAGCTCTACCGTGTCTGCGCCGATGGTGCGCTGGTCCGCATCGCCGTGCCGCATCCGCGCAGCGAAGCATATGCCGGAGACCCGACCCACGTCAGGCCGATCAATCAGCACATGCTCCAGCTGTTTTCCAAGAAAAAGAATCGGGAGTGGCAGGAAAACAAATCCTCCAACACGCCACTGGCCGTCTACCTCGATGTCGATTTCGAAATCGTTCACCTCAGCTACACATTGACGCCATACTGGTTTCAAAAATACACGCAGGGGGAATTGAACGATGTCGATATCGAATTCGCCATGCGCACACACTTCGACGTGGCCGACGAAATCAAGATCGACTTGCGCGCCATCAAGTAAGTGACTCAGCCTTGCAACAGCAGGCTTCCGATCTTGTCATTTTCCCGCCGCTGCTACAGTTTTGATCTTACAATCGCTACTGGGCACGCGCTGACGGGGAGCGTATCTCGCGAGAACCGGATCTGAGAATCCACGCGAATCACGTTGTACATAGACGCCATGACTCAATTCTTCACGCGCAATAGCGCGTCGGCAAGCACAGTATCCACGTTCATCTTGTGCGCCTTGGCTGCGCTGCTTTGCGTTGCCTGTGGCGGCGGATCGGGCGACGGCACAAGCAACGTCGGCGGGGGTAGTTCCGGCGGCAGCAGCGGAAGCGGCGGCACCGGCAGTGGCTCGGGAAGCGGAAGCACGAGCGGATCGGGATCAAGCACCACCGGGATCACCTACGGCAACATGCAAGGCGCCGGCCTGGGAGCCGGCGCGAGCTTGAATGGCGCCGTCCCCTTTCCTGCCGACAATGCCTGGAACACCAACATTTCGCTGGCCCCGGTCGATCCGAATTCCGACAACCTGATCGCCAGCATAGGCTTGAGCCGGGGCCTGCATCCGGATTTCGGCTCGGGCTTGTATGCCGGCGCGCCGATCGGCATTCCCTACGTCGTCGTGAGCAGCTCGCAGGCCATGGTGCCGATCGACTTTGTCGCCTACGGTGACGAGAGCGATCCCGGCCCCTACCCGATTCCGGCCAATGCACCGATCGAGGGGCAATTGGCCGACGGCTCCTCTTTCGGCGGCGACCGCCACGTGATCGTGATCAATCGCGACGCCAATCGCCTGTACGAGATGGACAATTCGTTTCCGCAAAGCGACGGCAGCTGGCAGGCCGACAGCGGTGCGGTATTCCATCTCGATTCGGACAACGTGCGCCCTACCGCCCAGCCGGGCTGGACCAGCGCCGATGCCGCCGGCCTGCCGATTTTCCCCGGGCTGGCGCGCTATGACGAAGTGGCCGCAGGCACGATTCCCCATGCCTTGCGTTTCACCGTGCAAAGCACGCGCGAGGCTTATGTGCCGCCGGCGAACCACTGGGCCTCCTCATCGACCAATGCCAATCTTCCACCGATGGGCATGCGCGTGCGCCTGAAGGCATCCTATGTGATTCCCAGCACCTTCAGCCACGACAGCCAGGTGATTTTGCAGGCGCTGCAGACCTACGGCATGATCGTGGCCGACAATGGATCGGATTGGTACATCAGCGGTGCGCCCGATTCGCGCTGGAACAACGATGATCTCGTGGGCGAATTGGGCAGCGTGGATGGGTCGAACTTTGAGGTGGTACAAATGACCGGACTGGTTACCCCATAAGCCCCTCTCCCGCAGGCGGGAGAAGGGTTGGGGTGAGGGATGTCATGCCTGGACTCGACCCGCAAAGACAATTTTAGTCTGCGCAAACGCACTTTCTCTTCAGTTAAGGGAGCCGGATCACAACGCCCCTCATCGGATCGCCGCCCGCCCCAGCCCCTCTCCCGCAGGCGGGAGAAGGGAGTTCAGCAGGAGCTTGCCAATAAATTCAGCGACTTACTTGGTCTTGAACGTAGTCACCCCATCCCAATCCGGGCCAGGAGGGTTGGCGCGGAATTCCTCGATGCTTTCAAGGAAGATGTCGTACAGCCACTCGTCGGGATAGGCATCGTAGAGTTCACGCAGAATGGCCGCCGACTTGTCCCACTTCTGCTCGCGATACAGCGCCAATGCCTCGTGCCACTGGGCCAGCGAGCGGCGCATGGTGGCGTCGAGTTCTGTTTCGAGGCAGATCGGCTCGTAGATCGCGACCGGTTCGTTTTTCCCCTTGGGCCGCACGCGGTCGAGTTCGCGATAGGCAAACTGCGGCGCGGCACGCATCGTTTCTTCACCAACCGCCAGGCTGACGCCATATTCCTTGGTCAAGCCCTCCAAGCGGCTGGCCAGATTGACCGGGTCGCCCATCACCGTATAAGCACGGCGGATTTTCGAACCCATGTCGCCCACGCGCGCCTCGCCGGTGTTGACGCCGATGCCGATCTTCAAGGGCGGCCAGCCGCGCTCGATATATTCTTCGTTCAGGCGCTTGGCCGTCTTCAGCATCTGCAGCGCCGTCCCCACTGCGCGTGCGGCATGATCCTGCAACGGCACCGGCGCGCCCCAGAACGCCATCACGCAGTCGCCGATGTATTTGTCGAGCGTGCCGCGATTGCCGCGTATGTCTTCGGACACGTCGGTCAGATAGCGGTTGATGTATTCGCGCAGCGTATTGGCTTCGAGGCTTTCCGAGATGGTGGTGAAATTGCGCACGTCGGCGAACATGATGGTGATGTCACGCTTCTCGCCCTCCATGCTGTAGTTTTCCGGGTCCTCGGCCATCACTTCAACCAATTCCGGCGCGACGTATTCGCCGAACAGGCTGGTGATCGCCCTGCCCTTGCGGAACTCGAACCAATAGCCCCACGCCACGTTCAAGATGAACAGCGAGAGCATCAATAGCAGCAGCGTCGCCACCGGCAGGATCAGGTCGAGCGAGCGGTATGCCCAGAAATTGAACCAGATGACGCCTACGCCCGACACCAGCGTGAACAGCATCGACGGCAGGGGCTTGAGGTAGGACAGCGCAAGAATCAGGATCGCGCCGATCACCAGTATCTGCAGCACATCGTAGCCCGGAGCGTAGTCGGGCCGCTGTTTGAATTTGCCGTCGAGGATGGATGCGATGACGTTGGCGTGCGCTTCGACGCCGGGATAGTCGCTGCGGATCGGCGTGGCGCGTAAGTCGTTCAACCCCGGCGCCGTGGTGCCGATCAGTATGATGCGATTGGCCAGATGCTGGAAGTCGATGCGCTTGTGCAGCACATCGGTCGCGGAAACATAACGGAAACCGCCGCCGTCCGGGCCGCCCGTGCCGCGGTAATCGATCTGTACCTTGAGGAAATCCTCGACCGGCACGCGCTTGGGTTCAGGCTCGGTATTGAGCAAGATCGAATCGAGCGTGCCATAGTCGCGTCCGGTGGCATGGAGAAAAACCGGCTTGGCCGTGGTGGCATGCATGGCCACGCGTGCCGTGGCCAGCCCCAGCGATTCGTAATATCCGTCACCGATGCGTCCCAACAGCAACGTCGAACGCAAAATGCCGTCGGCATCGAGATCGGCATTGAAGAAGCCGCCGCTTCTTGCCGCCGATTGCAGCGTCTCGATGTTGGCGTCATAGCCTTTGAAGGGTACCGCATTGAGCTTGCGCCCGTTCAATTCGCTCACCGTGAAGGCCGGCGCCGGCAAAACGCCTTTCTTTTGCTCGGCCGAGAGAAAATAGCCCAGTACCACGGGCTTGCCCTGGATCGCCTTGGCAAAGCGCTGGTCGTAATCAAGCTGAGGCTTCAGTTCGGCCAGCTTGCTTTCAAAACTCGGGACATCCTTCAGCTCGTTCCTGGACAGCGCTTCGAGCGTGGTATAGCCGGAACTGAGGTCGGGCTCGGAGAACTGGATGTCGAAGCCGACGGCCCGCACCTGATAGTAATCGGTCAGATTATCGATGATGTCGGCGAAGACGTTGCGGCTCCATGGCCAGCGGCCGATTTCGTTCAGGCTTTTCTCGTCGATGTCGACGATGACGACGCGCGGATCGAGCTTGGGCTTCTGCACGCGCACGCGCAAATCGTAGAAGAAGATGTCCAGACGCTCAAGCGTGTTGCTCGGGATGATTTCCGCAGCATGCGAGCAGGCGAGCAGGATGAAGAACAGCCCTATCCCCCAGCGCACACCGAATTTGCTCAGCAATTTACGCAATTCGCCCCCTTATTACGTTATTTGTCCCATCCCTTGCCTGTCGCACCGCTTCAGGGTACGTAGCCGGGTATCTTGTTCTCGTCCACCTCATCGATCTGAGCCGGGTCCATGAAGCGTTCGGCATAGTTCAGGTAGACCTTGTTGCGCACGAAGACGTCGAACAGGTCGGGATCGATATGGTTTCTTTCCTTGAAGCCGCCCAGGATGCGCAGCGACTCGCTTAAGCTCTTGCCGGTCTTGTAGGGCCGGTCCTTGGCGGTCAGCGCTTCGAAAATGTCGGCAATGGCCATCATGCGCGCCTGCAGCGACATTTCGTCGCGCTTCAGGCCGCGCGGATAGCCGCTGCCATCCATTTTTTCGTGGTGCCCGCCGGCGTATTCCGGCACGCGCTGCAGGTGCTTGGGCCAGGGCAGCGATTCGAGCATGCGTATCGTCACCGAGATATGATTGTTGATGACCTGGCGTTCGTCCTGGGTCAAGGTGCCGGCACGGATGGTGAGGTTGCCGACCTCTTCCTCGTCGAGGAAGTTGCGCTCCACACCGTCGATGCCGACCCAGCGGTAGGCGGCGATGCCGCGCACGCGCTCCTGGTCTTCCGGCTTCATGCCCTCGCCGCCGATGTTGGCGCGGCGCAGGAAGACGCGATCGTCGTCAAAACGCGCGCACTGCTCTTTCAACTCCTGCTCGATCGCCCCCCGGTCCGCCCCCGGCTCCATCTGGCGCTTGAGCGCCCGGATTTCGGCGTCGCGCTTCAACACCTCGAAACGCGTATCGACGTTATGGATGCGGTCGTAAATGGTCTGCAGCTTGGTCGATTTTTCCACCACGTGGACCGGCGTGGTGATCTTGCCGCAATCGTGCAAGAGGCCTGCGACCCACAGTTCGCGCCGGTCGCGCGCGGTCATCTTGAACTCCGCCAGCGGCCCCTGCTTGGTTTCGTGCACGGCCTCGGCCAGCAGCATGGTGAGTTCCGGCACGTGCTGGCAATGGCGGCCGGTATTGGGCGACTTCTCGTCGATGCCGATATTGATCAGGTTGACGAAGGATTCGAACAGGTTTTCCAGCCGCGCGATCAATTCCTGGTTCGTCACGGCGATCGCCGCCTGCGAAGCGAGCGCCTCGATGAAACGCTGGTCGGTGCCGGAAAACGGCCTGGTCTTGCCGGTTGCCGGGTCCTTGGCATTGATCAGTTGCAGCACGCCGATCAATTCGCCTTCATGGTCCTGCATCGGCACCGTCAGCAGGGATTCGGAGTGGTAATGGAAGGTCTGGTCGAATTTCCGCATGCCCGAGAAATTGAACACATCGACCTTGTAGACATCCTGGAAGTTGAGCGATTGGCCGGTATTGGCAGCAAAGGCGGCAACCGCGGCGAGGTTTTTCTCGCCATTCTCGTCGATCAGCGCAATGTTGGGAATATTGATCGGCTGGCCGCTCTTGCCGCCCTGGTAGAGCTTCAGCGTATCGTTGATCGAGATGTCGAAGCGCAGGCTTTTCTTGTCGGCCGAAACGCTGTAGAGCGTGCCGCCATCGGCGTGCGTCATGCGCTTGGCGGTGTTGAGAATGCGCTCCAGCAGCAGCGCAATATCGTGATTGGAGGACAGCTCGACACTCAACTCCGTGAGCTGGTCGAGCCGCTGTGCCACCTCCTGAAAACTGGCTTCGGTCATGGTCGGTAAAATCCGGTATCGCGCGATCGAGACCCGGACATGGACAGGGTGCCAGACGAGGGATCGTGCATAGTTATATTGCCGCTTTGCAGCAATTCCAATCGTAACAGAAGCGTGCCCGGCCGATCTATCGTTTTCCCCCTGCGCTTCCCAATCGGGCGCAAACGGCAGCTTCGCATCAAAACTCGAAGCTGTCTCCGCATGACAGCGCCTCGAAGCGCCGGTCGCCGGCATCGCGCTTCAACTCCTGCATGATCGCCTCTTCCTGGCCCGGCTTCAAGTGGTAGATCAGAAAATCGGTGGAAAGCGGCATCGTTTTGACGTCTTCGATCAGCGAGCGCGGGCAGAAATGGCCCGAGACCTCGGCCAATTCGAAATCGGCATTGGTGAAGGAGCAGTCGACGATCACGTGGCGCAGCATGGGCTCATGGCGCATCTTTTCCCACAAGCTGGTGGTGGTCGACATATCGCCGGTGAACAGAAATCCTGCCTGGCCGTTGTGCACCCAATAGCCCACCGCATCGACCGAATGGTTGACCGGGTTCGGGGTGATGATCCGGTCGCCCAGGCGGACCGGCACACCGTGCTGCAGCGGCTCCCAGCGCAGGATCGGGTTATCGGCAGTGGGAATGGTGGTGAAATCGGGCCAGATCAGCCAGTTGAAGAAATGGCTTTTGAGCGTGGCGATGACTTTTTCGGTAGCGTGGATCGTGACAGAACCGGTGCGCTTGCCCAGCACCGCATCGGCCAACAGGGCCAGGCCGGCAATATGGTCCAAGTGGCTGTGAGACAGGAATACGTGGTCGATCTTGACCAGGTCGTCAATGCTAAGCGTGGTCGCCCCGGTGCCGGCATCGAGCAGGATGTCGTCATCGACCTTCAAGCAGGTGGTCAATCTTTCACGGCCGCCTATTCCGCCGGCACAGCCCAGAACCTGTAGCTTCATCGCGCGGCACTCAATGGCTTCATGCTATTGATCAAGACGGTCGCCTCCCCAGAGCCTGCGTCGCCGAATCTATGGGCGCCCGGATGGCTGGAACGGCCTGACACATCCCCCCAGCGCATATCCTGCGCTTTTTTGTTGCTTTTTTTTACTCTGCTAACCTATGGTAGTCCAGATTTAGCCTATCAGGCAACTTTTTGACAACAAGTTACGATGCAATTTGCAACGTTTTACATCCCGGGGCACAACGGCTGAAACGTGCTGTTTTTCGCAAGAGAAGACGCTTCACGACCCAACCTTGGTCCCAATTCTCTCAGGATTGTGACGTGAGCAAAACGGTAATATTCACGTTTGATCGGCAGGTGATTTTATTAGCCGCCGGTCATCAAATCTGCGCGGCGCCGTGATACATTTTTGTTATTCGGATCTCACCGAAATCTGACTCAGCGCGGTTCACATGGATACCAACAAATGAGTACGGTTCTCAATACCCAGCGCGGCAACGCTTCCGGCTCGGACGTCGATCGGCGGCTGAGCTTCTCCAAGAAACTGCAAACCGTCACCAACAAGATCCATGCGACCGACAACGTCGACGAGATCATGCTCGGCCTGTCGCAGGACATCTGCGATCTGTTCAATAGCGACCGGCTGACGATCTACACCGTGACCGAAGACAGCGGTTCGATCGTATCGAAGGTCAAGACCGGCCTGAACTCGTTTTCCGACCTGAAGTTGCCGGTGTCGAACGCCAGCGTGGCCGGCTACGTGGCGCTGACCAAGCGCATCATCGCCATCGAAGACGTGTACGACGACGCCGAATTGAAGAAGCACTCGCCCGAGATGCATTTCCAGCGCGGCGTCGACCAGCGCACCGGGTACCGCACCAAGGAAGTGCTGGCCGGGCCCATCCTCGATGCACACAACCAGGAATTGCTGGGCGTGGTGCAACTGATCAACAATCTCTCCGGCGGGCCGTTTACGGCCAACGATATCGAAGGCCTGAAAGAATTGAGCGAAACGCTGGCGATCGCCTTCAACCAGCGCCGGAAACCCTCCGGCGCCGTGCGCACCAAGTACGATCTGCTGATTGCGCGTGCCACCGTATCGGCTGCCGAAATGGAGGAAGCGACACGCCATGCGCGCGACAAGGACGTCAATGTCGAAGACATCCTGGTTGAGGAATACAAGGTCAAGCTGCCGCAGATCGGGCAATCGCTGGCGCGCTTTTACGGCGTTCCCTATGAAGCCTTTTCCGCCAGCCGCATCAGGCCGCTGGAGTTGCTGAGGAACTTGAAGCGCCAGTTCATCGAGCAAAACCAGTGGATTCCGCTCGAGGAAAACAAGGACGGCGTGCTCATTCTCGCGGTCGATCCGGAGCAGACCAAGAACGCCCGCATGGTCAACAACATCTTCCCGAAATCCAAGCTCGAGTTTTGCGTCACCACCAGCACGGAATTCCAGAAGACCCTGGAGATTTTCTTCGGCTCGGTCGGCGACAGCACCTCGGTCGGCGAAATGCTGTCGGGCATGGAAGGCGACGACGACGAACTGGGCGGCGACAGCGCCTCGTCCGATCTCAATGCTGCCGCAGACAACGAACTGGTCAAGCTGGTCAACAAGATCATCGTCGACGCCTACAAGCAAGGCGCCTCGGACATCCACATCGAACCGCGCCCGGGCAAGGACAAGACCGCAATCCGCTTCCGCAAGGATGGCTCGCTCGAACCCTATATCGAGATTCCCGCCACCTATCGCAATGCGATCTCGGCGCGCATCAAGATCATGTGCGACCTCGATATTTCGGAAAAGCGCAAGCCGCAGGACGGCAAGATCAAGTTCAAGAAATACGGCCCGCTCGATATCGAATTGCGCGTGGCGACGATTCCCTCGTCCGGCGGCGTCGAAGACATCGTGATGCGGATTCTGGCGGCCGGCGAGCCGATCCCGCTGGAAAAGCTCGGCGTCCTGCCGCACAACCTGGAACGGCTGAAGAACTGCGTCAGCAAACCCTACGGCCTGTTCTTCGTCTGCGGCCCGACCGGTTCGGGCAAGACCACCACGCTGCACTCGGTGCTCAGCTATCTCAACAAGCCCGATACCAAGATCTGGACCGCCGAAGACCCGGTCGAAATCACGCAAAAAGGCTTGCGCCAGGTGCAGGTCAACCGCAAGAGCGGGCTCGATTTCGCCACCGCCATGCGCGCCTTCCTGCGTGCCGACCCGGACATCATCATGGTCGGCGAAATGCGCGACAAGGAAACCGTCGGCATGGGCATCGAAGCCTCGCTCACGGGCCACCTGGTGTTCGCCACGCTGCACACCAACAGCGCGCCCGAATCGATCGTGCGTCTGCTCGACATGGGGATGGACCCGTTCAACTTCGCCGACGCCCTGCTCGGCATCCTGGCCCAGCGCCTGGCCAAGCGGCTGTGCGCCAACTGCAAGGAAGCCTACGAGCCGAGCCAGGAAGAGATGAAGCAACTGATCGACGAATATTGCGCCGAATTGCTCAACACCGAAGACTTCATCAAGGACCGCAAGGCAGCCCTGGCGCGCGTCTATGCCGGCTGGCTCAAGACCTATACCGAGAAAGGCAAGTTCAAGCTGTATCGCGCCGTCGGCTGCGACCAGTGCAGCAGCGGCTACAAGGGCCGCGTCGGCTTGCACGAACTGATGCTGGGCACGGACGGCGCCAAGAAGCTGCTGCAGGAGCATGCGCGCGTGGCGCAATTGCTGGCACAGGCCTTGGAAGACGGCATGCTGACCCTGAAGATGGACGGCATCGAGAAGGTGCTCTCCGGCATCACCGACATCAAGCAGGTGCGCGCGGTCTGCATCAAGTAATCCGCCCTCTTTCAGCAAGGAGCGCCTCATGGCACAACTCAATACCTACCTCACGTTCGACGGCAACTGTGCCGAGGCGATGCGCTTTTACGAGCGCGTCCTGGGCGGCAAGATCGAGATGATGACCACCATAGCCGATTCGCCGATGGCCGCGCAAATGCCGCCGGAAGTCCAGAACCGCATCATGCACTCCACGCTGCAGTTGGGCGAGCGCGCGCTGATGGCGTCGGACAACCTGAGCGGCCAGCCCTACAAGGGGATGCATGGTTTCACGATCGCCCTCAGTTACGATACGGTCGACGAAGGCCGCAAGATCTTCGACGCCCTGGCCGACGGCGGACAGGTGGAGATGCCCCTGCAAAAAACCTTCTGGGCCGAAGGATTCGGCATGCTGGCCGATCGCTTCGGCACGCCCTGGATGATCAATTGCGGCCAGGCGCCGGCCTGACCGGGTACAACCTTACCTCTTCACTGCAGCGCCCCCAAAGGACCAAGCCCCACATGCACGCATCGCTCTCTACCCGCCAGCGCTGGGAAGCGCTGGCGGTGCTCTGTCTTGGCGTCTTGATGATCGTGCTCGACACGACCATCGTCAACGTCGCCCTGCCCTCGATCCGCACCGATCTCGGCTTCAACGAAACCACGCTGGTGTGGGTGGTCAATGCCTACATGCTGACCTTCGGCGGCTTCCTGCTGTTGGGCGGGCGGCTGGGCGATCTGTACGGCCACCGGCGCATGTTCCTGATCGGGATCGTGCTCTTTACCGTCGCTTCGGCGGCCTGCGGCCTGTCTTATTCGCAAGTCATGCTGGTGGTGGCGCGCGCTGTGCAGGGGCTGGGCGGTGCGATCGTGTCGGCGGTCGCGCTCTCGCTCATGATGAACCTGTTTCCCGAACCGGCCGAGCGCGCCCGTGCCATGGGCGTCTACAGCTTCGTTTGTGCCGGCGGCGGCAGCATCGGTGCGATCGCCGGCGGCCTCTTGACCAATCTCTTGAACTGGCACTGGATCTTCCTGGTCAACCTGCCGATCGGCGTGGCGGTCTACATCGCCTGCCTCAAGCTGGTGCCGTCGGCGCAAAGCCGGGCCGCATCGGATCGGCTCGACCTGGGCGGCGCCCTCACCGTGACGGTCGCGCTGATGCTGGCGGTGTATGCCATCGTCAACGGCAACGAAGCCGGCTGGCAATCGGTACAGACCGTGGGTTTGCTCGGCAGTGCCGCCGTGTTTTTTGCCGCCTTCCTGATCACCGAAGCAAGGGTGGCATCGCCGCTGGTGCCGCTGACCATGTTCCGGCGGCGCAATCTGTCGACGGCCAGCGCGGTCGGCATGCTATGGTCGGCGGCGATGTTTGCGTGGTTCTTCATCTCGGCGCTCTACATGCAGTTGATCCTGGGTTACCAGCCGCTGCAGGTCGGCCTGGCCTTCCTGCCGGCCAACCTCATCATGGCCATGTTTTCGCTCGGCCTGTCGGCCAGGATCGTCATGCGCTTCGGCATCACGCGCCCGCTCGTCGTCGGCCTGTTGATCGCCACCGCCGGCCTGGTGCTGTTCACGCAGGCACCGCAGGTGCCGCATGAGGGCGATTTCGTCACGCACATCCTGCCCGCCATGCTGCTGTTGGGCATCGGCGCCGGGATGGGTTTCAATCCCCTGCTGCTGGCGGCCATGAACGACGTCGATCCAAGCGATTCCGGCCTGGCCTCGGGCGTGGTGAACACGGCCTTCATGATGGGCGGGGCGCTGGGCCTGGCAATCCTGGCCAGCATCGCCGGCGCCGAAACGCAGCATGCGCTGGCTGCCGGCATCGATGAGCCATCGGCGCTGGTCGACGGCTACCACCTGGCCTTTATCGTCGGCGCCGCATTCGCCCTGGTCGCGGCATTGCTGTCGGCGGCCGTGATCCGCGGTCAGGTGGCGCAAGGCGCACCAGCGGCGCACCCGCAGTAAATTCCTAGTCCCGGTGGCCTTGCAAGTTCTTGTGCCAGGCTTCCGACCACTCCAGCAAGGGCCGCAGGGCACGCAGCAAATCCATGCCCATGCTGCTCAGGATATAGCCCTCGTCTTCCGCCACATCGACGATCCCCGCTTCGCGCAAATCCTTGAGCCGCTGATTGAGCACCGTCGGCGACATGTTGTCGCAACGCGCCTGTAACTCGCGAAACGTCAGCGCGCCGCCGCGCAACTCCCAGGTAACGCGCATCATCCAGCGTCGACCCATCAGGTCGAGCACAGCCATGATGGGACGGCCGGTTTTTGAGCCGCGTACGGCTTTTCCCGGCAAGGGCGCTGCCATGTTTATCCTTTCGCTACGGAAACCGTAGCATCGCATCATTGTTTACGCTACACTTTCAGTAGCACCATGATTTTACACGCAAAGGAGAACGACATGCATCAAGCGCGCATCGCTCCATTGGAGCCGCCCTACGACGCCGAAACGGCTGCCGCCCTGCAAGCCATCATGCCGCCCGGCATGGAACCCTTGAAACTGTTCCGCACCCAGGCGCGCAATCTGCGCGTGTTCAAGCGCATGGCGGCGGGCAACCTGCTCGACAAGGGATCGATCTCGCTGCGCGAGCGCGAGCTGTTGATTTTGCGCACCTGCGCGCGCTGCGGCGCGGAATACGAATGGGGCGTGCACGTGGCGCTGTTTGCCGAGCGCGCCGGGCTGGATCACGACACCGTGGCCGCAACGTTGAAACCTGTGCAAAGCGACGCTCTGGCGGCGCATGAAATCCTGCTGTTCCGGGCAACCGATGCGCTGCACGACGGCTCGGGAATTCCCGATGCGTTGTGGCAGGGATTGGCGGCCCACTACAGCGAGGAACAGTTATTGGAAATCGTCGCGCTGGTCGGCTTTTACCATGCGATTTCTTTCGTGGTCAACGCAGCGCGCGTGGCACTGGAACCATTCGCGCCGCGATTTGGGACACAGCCGGATACTCAATCGCAGTAGTTCTTGGGCGGGGCCTTGGTGCCGCCTGTCGAACCGCCCGAACCGTTCGTGTTGCCGCCGCCGTCCCCGCTATTGTTACCCGAGGAATCGCCGCTGGTTCCACCTCCGACTGAAGAACTCGAAGTATTGAGCGTATTGATCGCGACGTTGGTTGCTTGAATCACCGGGTCGGAGTCAGTGACTTGTGTCGGCGTAGGTGTCGGCGTTGGAGTAGGCGTCGGTGTCGGTGTCGGAGTAGGCGTCGGCGTTGGAGTAGGCGTGGGTGTTGGAGTAGGCGTGGGTGTTGGAGTAGGTGTCGGTGTCGGCGTAGGAGTGGGCGTCGGCGTTGGTGTCGGAGTAGGCGTCGGTGTGGGCGTTGGCGTTGGCGTCGGCGTAGAAGTCTGGTTCGGCGATTCGGTCAATGTCCCGATCACTGTGCCATTGGTCGTGATGGCACCGCCGGCGGAGAGCGAGACGGTGGCTGCGGTAATCGATCCGGTGCTGGCAAGGGTCAAGGTGCCGTCGCTGCTCAACCCTGCGGCGAACGCGACGCTCCCCTCGTCGGTATTGGCGCTGACGGCGCCGGTCACCGACATCGAGCCGCTGCTGGTGATCGCAATATTGCCGGCACCGCTCTGCACCGCGCCGGTCAGCGTAAGCGCACCGGTATTGCTGATGTTGATGTCGCCGCTGCCGGTATTGCTCAGCGACATCGTGCCGACCTCCGTATTCAACGGGCCACCGTCCGGATTGACGATGCCCAGCATGTGCGCTACCGCGCCGTCGGGCGTCCTGCCGGTCAGCACCACCGACTCGGTGCCGCCCGAAATCGACCCGCCGATGCCGTTTTGCGCGCTTGCCGTCAGCGATGCACCTGAAATGAGCGCGCTGCCGCCAATCGCCCCATAGGGCGCTTGGAGCGTGATCGCCGAAGAAGTCGCTGTGATGGGCGAGCTGACGGCAATGTCGCCAGATGACGCGGTAAGGCCGACCGCACCCGTGCTCGTGATGCCGGTGACGGTAGCGCTGCCGGCGGCAGAACCCGAACTGACATTGATGTCGCTCGAATTGACGAGCGTCACACCGGCCCCGGAGGCGGCAAAGTTGCTGATACTGTTCGACCCCGTCAGGTTGACCGGGCCGGTCGATTGCACCAGCAAGCTGGTCGCGGTAGCACCCGCGCCATTGGTGCCGATGATGGGTTCCGAAACACCTCCGGTGCCGCTTTGCAGGAACACGTTGCCGCTGCCGGCATTGATGCCTTGGCTCAGCGTCAACGAACTGCTCGTGCCCGAGGCGATGATGGCGACGTCGCCGTTGTTGGTCTGGACGCCGCCGGAGAAGCCGAGCGATTCGGCCACCGCGGCCGCATCGTTGATCGTCAGGCTGCCGCCATTGGTGAATTGCAGCGTCCCCGTGCCGGTGCCTTGCACGCTCAAGTCGGCAATCAGGTTCGTCACGCTGTTGGTGCTGCTGGTCAGCGTGACCGAACCGGGGGTCTGCAAGGCCAGGTTGGTCACCGTGACGGGCGACGTGGAAGTTTGCGTGATATTGCCGCCGCTGATCAGCGCCAAGGCGCTCGTGCCGGCGGGCAGGAACGCCGCATTGATCGAGATGGGGCCGGCCATGCTGTTGCCGATGTGCAGCGAGCCGGCCGTGATCAGGTTGAGTTCAGCCGGCGTCAGTTCCAGCTGCGAGCCGGTGTTGCCGTCGGTGGCCGACTGGATGCTGATCGCCAGGCCGCCCGTATAGGGCGCCACGGTCGCGACGTTCGTCGCCGTAATCGATGTCGGCTGCGCCACCGGGTCGATCGTGATCTGGTTGCCGATCAGGTTGACGTTGTTGCCGTATAGGGTGTCGCCGGTGCTGATATAGAGAGTACCGCCCGAGAACAGCGAAATATCGGACGCGCCGGTATTGATGGTGAGCCCGGAATCGATCGTCATGTTACCGCTGGCACTGACGTCGAACACTGCGTTGCTGCCCAGGGTCACCGAAGTCAATTCAAAATTACCGGTGTGGCCGATGTAGACCGAGGAAGGACCGGTTGGGCTGGGGCTGCCGGCGGCGTTGCCAATGACGAAAGTCGCGGTATCAGAAGGGCTGATCGTGCTGGTCAATAGCGGCGCGCTGCTTGACGTTCCAATGGCGCCCGTGCCTGTGCTGGTTTGCAGATCGAACGAATCGGACGTCAGCAACCCGGTGCCGGTGATGGAACCCGCACCGCCCGTATCGAGGCTGATGCTGGTACTGCCAGTCACTGCCCCGTTGATGAGGAACGCGCCGCCCGATCCGTAAAGGTCCACCTGCGAGGCATTGATCGACCCCGTGCTGTCGACGGTGATGCCGCCGGTGCCTGAACCAATGCCGAGTTCGACCAAACCGCCGGATGCATTGATGGGCTGAGCCACTTCGATGCTGCCGCCATATTGCCGTATCGTCGCCCCGCCCGGCGCCGTAATGCCCGAGAGCGTGCCCACCGTGCCCACGATCGTGGAGGCCGAGAAATTTTCGAGATTGATGTAAGACCCGCT
>OUWB011209547.1_pt1 | contig 116364 bp, 103 predicted proteins | sample 1779821 | NCBI WGS metagenome assembly OUWB01 (sample SAMEA3914806, study PRJEB12502) | metagenome | biome: forest; material: soil | place: Canada | collected 2011-08-03 | depth 0.1 m
TACAGTCTACAACTTATGCCACTGGCGCGTTGTCCCCGCGCACGCGGGGACCCAGGATTAAACGCGGTAGTCGTGGCACTATTGGGTCCCCGTTTTCACGGGAACGACGGCCTTATTACGCTGCGTAGTACTGACCAAAACGGTTGCCCAGGAAATCCACCAGCTTGGTCTGTTCCTGGCGCACCAGGCCGCTATTGGGCAGCTTGCCTTGCACGACCAAGTCAACCATGGCGCAGATACCCGAAGCGGTCGTCAACTGGATGGCCGACAGCAGTTGGCCGTTGACTTCCTGGCTGTATATCTTCTTGGCATAGGTTTCTTGTTCCAGGCGGCCTTCGCGCGTGCCGACCACCGACACGAACACCAGCACCACGTCTTGCTTGGTGATGGGGATGGCGGCTTCCATCACTTCCTTCAGGATGGGGCGACGGTCGAGCTTGCCCAGTTGCAGGTCGCGTACCAGCATCTTGATGATATCGCGATGGCCGGGATAGCGCACGGTCTTGTAGTTCAGGTTTTGCACCTTGCCTTCGAGGCTTTCGCACAGCGTGCCCAGGCCGCCCGAGGTGTTGAACGCTTCGTAGTCGATGCCGTCGAGCGAGAAGTGTTCCATTTCTTCCAGGGGCGAGGTTTCGCGCAGCGAACCGTCGACGATCGCTTCGCAGGGATTGCAGTATTCGTTGATCAGGCCGTCGGTGCTCCAGGTCAGGTTGTACTTCAGCGCGTTGCTCGGATAGGTCGGCAAGGCGCCGACGCGCATGTTGACGTCGCGCAGCGTTTCAAAACGGCTGGCCACGTCGTTGGCGACGATGGAGATGAAGCCCGGCGCCAGGCCGCATTGCGGCACGAACGCGGTGTCGGCGCCTTCAGCCAGTGCCTTGACCACGCGGGTGCTTTCGACGTCTTCGGTCAGGTCGAAGTAGTGCGACTTGGCCTTCTTTGCAGCGGCAGCGATCACCGGCGTCAGGAAGTACGGGCAGGCCGACAGCGTGACGTCATGGCCGGCGATCAGATCGGCGACGGCGGAGGAATCCGACAGGTCGGCTTGCACGCACTTGACGTTGGGGAAATTGGCTTCTTTGACATAGTCCATGCGCGCCGGATCACGGTCGGCCACGGTCAATTCATAATCGCCGGTGTGCGACAGCAGGTTCAGGATGGCGTCGCCGATCTTGCCCGCGCCCAACAGAATCAGTTTGGTCTTTTTCATGGTCTACTCCGCTCTCTATGGTGATCTGGCCGGCAGGCTGCCGACCGTAAGGATTCGTATGGAAGCCGCTTGCACCCCTGCCAGCCGCGTTCCGAATAGCAAAAGTGTAAAACCTATGCATGTCAGATAATAGAGAGTAAAATGCCGTCATAATGTAGCAAGACACTACAATATGACCAATAAATAATACAAAAAATCCATATCGACCGACATGAACCCGACCTTGGATGAAATCGACAACAAGATCCTCGCCTTGCTGATGGATGACGCGCGCACGCCGATCTCGACCATCGCCAAGCGTGTGGGCATTGCGCGCACCACGGCGATTGCGCGCGTCTCGGGCATGGAAAAGCGCGGCGTGATCGCCGGCTATGGCGTGCGTTTGAACCAGGAAGCCTATCAGCCGGCCGTGCGCGCCTACGTCGGCATCACCATCGACCCGAGAAGCGCGTCCAACCTAGTGAACTTGCTGCAGAAAATGCCGGAAGTCGAAACGCTATGCGCCGTCAGCGGCACGGTGGATTACATGCTGACGCTGCGCTGCCAGTCGACCGGCGAACTCGACCGCCTGCTCGACCAGATCGGCGCGACCGATGGCGTACGCCAGACGGCGACCTCGATCATCCTGACCAAGCGGATCGATCGAACTCCCATTTAGTGCCCGAATAAGCCCTTGAGCATATTGACCGGCGAAGGCGCAGAAGGCTGGGCCGGCTGGTTGGGGTTGTCCGGATTGGGGTTGTTGCCGGCATTGCGGTTCTGCATGCCCAGTATCTGCATCGTCACCGACTTCAGCCTGACCTTGGCCGCCCATTGCGGCTCCCACACCTGCTTGGGATTTTTCGGCGGCGCCGGATAAGCCACGTTCAACTCATTGCCGTAGGCGATCATGCGTATCATGCCGTGCTTGCCCAAGGCTTCCTTGGGCACGGCGCACTCGGTCACCGTCGGCGCGAGCAAGACCTTCTCCCTTAGCCAACCGTCGATCGAGCCATTGGGCTGGTAATCGATCAAGCCCATGCCGAAGTCGGGCATTTCGCTCGAACTCCAGATCACCATCTCGCCTTCGCCGCGCGAACTCATGCTGGAGAGGAAATAGGCGCGCGCGCCGGCAATCGCATTCCAGTCGAGCACCGTTGCGCTATCGGTGTCGTGATTGCTCAAGTCGATGGCCGGCATCAGGTCGTGCATCTCGTCGATGTTGAGCTTGAAGCCGTCGGGCACGCCGTCGCCGGTGAAGGTGTGCTGGCCGACCAGTGTTGCATCGGGCGCAATCATGCGGCTGTCGGTCTTGTTGGGCCAGTCAGGCTGCCCCGGCGTGGAATGCGTGCCCTTGGTGGTGGCGTGGCGGCTCTGGAAGAAAGCGGCGAAGTCTTGCGGGCCGGCAGTCGCCATGTCGAGCACCTTGGGCTGGCCCTCGCGCACGGTGTCGCCGCAACCCCAGTAGAGGTAGATCTTGCCCTTGGGCTTCTTGAATTCCGGATCGGGTTCCTTTTCCTCTTCCCGCGGCTGGTTCTTCGGGACCACCGGCGGCGGCGTCCCTTCCGGGCTGACCAGGGCCAGCGTGGGCGCGAGCTTGCTGCCGTCGGGTACTGCCTGGGTCGCGTTTTGCAGCGACGGATTGTTGCGCGTCATCAGCGTGACATCCATCCAGCGTCCGGCGCCGCCCATCATGCGCGTGTTGCCGAAGGCATTGCCGCCATTGGCATTATTGCCTCCGCCGCCGCCGAACATATTGCCCATCATGGCGCCGGCGCCGCCGCGCATGGCGCCCATGTTGGGCATGTTGGAAGAAACGGTGGAGAGATCGATCCAGACCTGGGCGATCGGGGGTTTGCTGGGTTGCTGCTCGGCCGCATCCGATACGAACGCGCACGCAACGGCGATACCCGAGACAATGATTTTCCGTGAAACCATGACTGCCTCCCTGTACCCCTCGTTCGCTGCAAGGGTCGACCTATCATAGTCTTAATTGCCTGGTTGGCAAGGGTCTTGTTGGAATTTGTTAACGGCTACCGGGGGCTACCGGGGCTTGGACAACACGTACAATGGCGCCAGGCAAACAAAAGCAATCCTTGAGGAAACTTCATGCATAACGTTCCCGAAACCAAGAAAAACCACGTCTGGCGCAAGGCCATCTGGCATACCGACACCGACTTGCATCCGCTCGGGCCCCATCACTACGCCGAAGTGTATTGTTGCGAGGAAACCAACGGCTACACCGTGTGGTATGTGCGGCGCCTATCCAAGGAAGACCGGCTGGGCAATCCCGATACGGAAAATGGCGACTACCTGCTGTCCTATTTCGCCAAGGACCGGCGCGACGATGCGATCGAGCATACCGTGCTGATCGCCAATGACGGCGCCGACGCCCATGCCGTCGTCACAGCGCTCGATGCGCTGGCGAAATCGGCCCAGCGAATCTAACCTCACAGCGTCTAATCCCACAGCGGCGGCTCATCCATCAACGCCACCTGCTCGCGCAATTCCAGCACGCGGTCCTGCCAGTAGCGCTGCGTGTTGAACCAGGGGAAGGCCGCCAGAAACGCCGGGTCTTCCCAGCGCCTGGCAAGCCAGGCCGAATAGTGAATCAGGCGTAGGGTGCGCAACGCTTCGACCAAGTGCAGTTCGCGCGGATTGAAGTCGAAGAAATCCTCGTAACCGGCCAGGATGTCGCTCATCTGGCGCACCCGATCACGCCGCTCGCCCGAGAGCAGCATCCACAAGTCCTGCACCGCCGGTCCCATGCGGCTATCGTCGAAATCGACGAAATGCGGCCCGGCATCGGTCCACAGCACGTTGCCGCCGTGGCAGTCGCCATGCAGGCGCAGCGCCGCCACATCGCCGGCACGTTCGAAACAGCGCGCCACCCCATCGAGCGCCTGCTGCGACACGCTGCGCCAGGCACTGTCGAGATCGGCCGGAATGAAGCCGTTGGCCAGCAAGTATTCGCGCGGTTCGATGCCGAAACCGGCAATGTCGAGTACCGGCCGATGCGCGAACGGCTGGAGCGCGCCGACCGCATGGATGCGTCCCATGAAGCGGCCCATCCATTCCAGCGTGGCGCTGTCGTCGAGTTCGGGCGCGCGCCCGCCGTGGCGTGCAAAGACGGCGAAGCGCAAGCCGGCGAAGTGATGCAGGGTCTTGCCGCCATCAAGCACGAGCGGCGGCACCACGGGGATTTCCCGCTCGGCCAACTCTATCGTGAACGCATGCTCTTCGAGGATCGCCTCGTCGCTCCAACGCGCGGGACGATAAAACTTGGCCACCACCGGCGGTCCATCTTCGATGCCGAGCTGATAGACGCGGTTTTCGTAGCTGTTCAGGGCCAACAGGCGCCCATCGCCCAACAGGCCGACACTCTCGACGGCATCGAGCACGGCGTCGGGTCCGAGATTGGCAAACGAAGGCGTGACGAGGTCATTCATGGCCTCATTGTATCCCCGATTGCCGTGCGAAAAAGTTGATGGCGCAGGGTTCGACGGGTATGCTGTCTGCATTACCTACCTCACCACCTCCCATCATGCAGCTCGACGAACCTCTTTCCGACCGCGAATTCAACGAACTCGACAAGTTCCTGCTGTCGGACCGCTGTCCGGACGATTGCATGACCATGGATTCGCTGCACGGCTTCCTGACGGCACTGGCCATCGGGCCGCAAGAAGTGCTGCTGGGCGAATGGCTGTCGCAGGTCTGGGGCGGCAACGACCAGGGCTTGCCGATGTTCAAGTCCGACAAGGAATACGAGCGCATCGTCGGCTTGATCGCGCGTTTCATGAACGAGATTTCGATCACGCTCGAAGTCGCGCCCAAGGAGTTCGAGCCGCTGTTCTGCGAACACCAATGGGAAGGCCGCAGCGTGATCGACGGCGAAGCCTGGGCCTGGGGTTTCTGGGAGGGCATGAGCCTGCGCGACGAAGCCTGGCAGCCGATCTGGGATTCGGAAATTGCGCCCCTGATGCGCCCGATCTATCTATTGGGCGCGGAAGAAATCGAGGAAGAGGAACTGGTGTTGGTCGATAACCCGATGAAATGCCACAAGCTGGCATTGGAAATCGAGTCGGCCATCCCCGAGATCTACCGTTATTGGAAACCGAAGCGCAGGTCGGCGGTGCAGACCGTCGAACGCGATGCCCCCAAAACCGGCCGCAACGACGATTGCCCCTGCGGCAGCGGCAAGAAATACAAGAAATGCTGCGGCGCGGAATCGAAACTCCACTGATCCGGCCTGCAACAACCCGTCATTTCCTGTAATTGCCCCACTGATCCCGCATCGATATACTGGGTCCGGTATCCACTGCGGAGAAGATCATGCTGCTGCGGCACAAGTCGGTTCGGATGGCATCGATCATCGTGGGCGCCCTGGCCGGCAGTCTCATCGCGGCCTGGCTGGCTGAAGCCATCGGCATCCCCGGCGGGGCCATGCGCGGCGCCATCGTCGCCTCGCTCTTTACCAGCACCTTGGTCCTGTTCCTCGCGTCGCGCCGCACGCAAGGCGGCGCAGAGCGTTTCGCGCTGCACGTGGAGGGCGAAATCGACCACATCATGATCGGCGCGGCCGAAACCTCGTTCTTCGTCGATTCGGTGAAAAAGAAAATCGAGACCGACGTCGCCACCGCCAACGACATCGTGCAAAGCACCGCGCAAAACGCCGCCACCACCAGCCAGATCGCCAGCAATGCCGAGCGCGCCGCGCAGATCGCCGCCGAGGCAAGGCGCGAAGCGCAGGCGGCACGCGCCGAAGTCGACCGCGGCCTGGCGCAAATCCAGACCGCCCGCCAGGAAGCGCAAGCCTCGTCGGCCATGATGGGCGCATTGCAGGAAAAATCGCGCCGCATCCACGGCATCACCGAAGTGATCAACGAAATCGCCGCCCGCACCAATTTGCTGGCCCTGAACGCCGCCATCGAGGCCGCGCGCGCCGGCGAACATGGGCGCGGCTTTGCCGTGGTCGCCGGCGAAGTGCGGCAGCTGGCTCAGCGCACCAAGTCGGCCACCGACGAGATCGGCGCGATGGTGCGGGAAATCACCGGACAATCGGAACAGGCCGCCGAAGGCATGGGCAAGCTCACCGCCAAGGTCGGCGAAGCGGCGCAAAACGTCGAGCGCGTACACCACTACCTGGGCAACATCGAGCAGTCGTCGCAATCCTCCGAGAGCGCGATCGGCGGGATCGCACATGCCGCGCGCGAGCATGTCGACGTCGGCAACGCCATCAGCAGCGCCATCGCACAAATCCACGACAACCTCAAAGCGACCGAATCGGGCCTGCCCAATGCTGCCGCTTCAGCCATGGCGCTGGCCGAGCGCGGCGAAGCGATCGCCGATGCGATGGCATCCTACGGCATCGCCACCTCGCACGACGCAATCCGCCTCGCGGCACAACAGGCGGCGCGCGAAGTCGGCCAATTGTTCTCCCAAGCGATCGCCGCCGGCCAGATCAGCCGCGAGTCGCTGTTCGACCGGCGCTATACGCCCATCTCCAACACCAATCCACAGAAATACCGGAGCGCCTTCGACACCTTCACCGACCGCGCGCTGCCCGCGCTCCAGGAAAGCCTGCTCGCCGGCATGCCGCAACTGGCCTATGCCGGCGCAGTCGACAGCAACGGCTACTTCCCCACGCACAACAAGAAATTCTCGCAACCGCTGACCGGCAACTACGACGTCGACATCGTCAACAACCGCACCAAGCGCATCTTCAACGACCGCACCGGATCACGCTGCGGCGCCAATACCAAGGCGTTCCTGCTGCAGACCTACAAGCGCGATACGGGGGAAGTGATGCACGATCTTTCCGCGCCGATTTATGTCGACGGGAAGCATTGGGGCGGGTTCAGGATAGGGTACAAGTCGAGCGCCTGATTGGGTTCCCCTCTTCTGCCTGTACGCCTTTAACCCGTCATCTCCGCGGAAGCGGGGATCCACATTACATCCGCTGACCGGGGCATTGTGGGTCCCCGCTTCCGCGAGGACGACGGAAATAATAAGAACAGAGCGCAATTATCGCGCTTCGCATTTGGCAGAGATCAAAGCGTCTGCAGATCGGGCGGGGGCAGGCTAGGCAAATATCCAAATTCCTGCAACGAACATGGAAGCAAAAAGGACAAACATGAACTTGAAATGGTTGCGCAGTTCGCCGTTTGGTCGCATCGTGAGTCGTCTGACGAGATCGTTCGTGCCTCGACGCCAGAAATGACTATCTTGTTCGCCCCGGTCGCCGGAATCAAGAAAGAAAACGATCACGCAGGCCACCACAAAGACAAGCAGCGTGCACACGAATTTGACAGTGGTATCCATGACCGTTCGTCTCGGAAATCGAGGCCGGCCAAGCTACCAGCTTATAACTTAATAAAGTGCTCGCGGTAATACTTCAATTCCTCAATCGACTCCATGATGTCAGCCAACGCCGTATGCTTCTGGTGCTTCTTGAACCCCGACGCCAGTTCAGGCTTCCAGCGCTTGCATAATTCCTTCAAGGTCGAAACGTCGAGATTGCGATAGTGGAAGAACGCTTCCAGCTTGGGCATGCCGCGTGCCATGAAGCGGCGGTCCTGGCAGATGGTGTTGCCGCACATGGGCGATTTGCCGTTCGGCACATAGGCTTTCAGGAAGTCGATCAGCGCCTTTTCCGCGTCGGCTTCGCTGAAGGTTGAGGCCTTGACGCGCTCGATCAGGCCGGAACGCCCGTGCGTGCCCTTGTTCCAGGCATCCATGCCATCCAGAATGGCGTCGGCTTGATGGATCGCAAATACCGGCCCCTCGGCCAGCACATTGAGCTCGGAATCGGTCACCACCACCGCCACTTCGATGATGCGGTCGTTGTCCGGGTCCAGCCCCGTCATTTCCATGTCGACCCAGATCAGGTTGAATTCATTTGGACGGGTGGGCGTGCTTTGCATGGCGGCTTCCGGGTTCAGTTCTGTAGGTTGTGACATAATTCTTTCCTGCAAATGGTCAATTGCGCCGATTCAGCTGAACTGGCCCAAATTGACTATATTGTCTATTCTTCATCAAATTCAATCCAAGCGCCATTTTCTCACAGGCATGCCATGGTTTCATCGGTGTTCTCGGTTTTGTTCATTGTTTTCTTCGCCGTTTCGCTATCCGTGCGATTCTGGCTTTCTTCGCGCCAAATCCGCCACGTGCTGGCGCACCGCGCCGCCGTGCCGCCGCAATTCATGGAAAAAATTTCGCTCGACGCACACCAGAAGGCCGCCGACTACACCGTCGCCAAGACCAAGTTCGGCTTGATCGAATTGTTCGTCGGTGCCTTTGTCCTGATCGGCTTCACCCTGCTGGGCGGCTTGCAAGCCGTGTCGCTCGCGCTGCTCGAAAAGCTCGGCTCCGGCCGGCTCGAGCAGATCTGCCTGATGCTTGCCGTAACAGTCATCACCGGCCTGATCGATCTGCCCTTTGACTACTACCGCCAATTTTCGCTCGAAGAACGTTTCGGCTTCAACAAGATGAAGCCGGCGCTGTTCTTTGCCGATCTCGCCAAGTCCACGCTGGTGTCCGCCGTCATCGGCCTGCCGCTCTTGTGGGTCGTGCTGACGCTGATGGAAAAGGCCGGCAACCTCTGGTGGCTCTATGCCTGGCTGGTGTTTTCCGGCTTCTCGATCCTGATGCAGGTGCTCTACCCCACCCTGATCGCGCCCTTGTTCAACAAATTTACACCTTTGGACGACGCACCGCTCAAGGAGCGCATCGGCAAGCTGATGGACCGCGTCGGTTTCACCTCGCGCGGCCTGTTCGTCATGGATGGCTCCAAGCGCAGCGGCCACGGCAATGCCTATTTTTCCGGCTTCGGCGCGGCCAAGCGCGTGGTGTTCTTCGATACGCTCCTGACGCGATTGCAGCCGCAAGAGATCGAAGCGATCCTGGCGCACGAACTGGGCCACTTCAAGCTCAAGCACATCGTCAAGCGCACCGTGCTGATGTTCGCCCTCTCGCTGGCCTTCCTCGCACTCTTGGGCTACCTGAAAAACCAGACCTGGTTCTACGTCGGCCTGGGCGTCGAGCCAATGCTAAACAGCAGCAACGACGCCGTGGCGCTGATCCTGTTCATGCTGGCGCTGCCGGTATTCACCTTCTTCTTTTCACCGGTGATGTCGATCGGTTCGCGCAAGCACGAGTACGAAGCCGATGCCTTTGCCGCACAACAAGCCGACGCACGCGCCCTGGTGTCGGCCCTGGTCAAGCTGTACGAGGACAACGCCTCGACACTGACGCCCGACCCGCTGCATTCCGCCTTCTACGATTCCCACCCCAATGCCGCCATGCGCATCGATCGACTGCTTGTCGCTCATTGATGCAGTAAAGAAAGGATTCATCATGCCTACCACCACCGAACTGCTGGAGCAGAAGTGCCAGCATACCGAAACCGGCCTCTCCGACGCCGACATCGCCGTTCATCTGCAAGCCGTATCGGGCTGGACCCAGGACGGCCCGCGTATGGACGCCCCCCGCATCGTCAAGAGCTTCAACTTCAAGAACTACTACGAAACGCTGGCCTTCATCAACGCCATCGCCTACGTGATCCACGCCGAAGACCACCACCCCGAACTGACCGTCACCTATAACCGTTGCGTGATCAAGTTCGACACGCATACCGTCAACGGCGGCCGTGGCGGCATCTCGGTCAACGACTTCATCTGCGCCGCCAAGGTCGACGCCTTGTTCGAGCAGTCCTTCGTTTGATGGAACATGGCGTAGTCATCGCCGCACACGGGCGCCACTATCTCGTTGAAGCCGATGCAGTGCGCCTGCACTGCGTCACGCGCGGCAAAAAAAGCGACGTGGCAGTCGGCGATACGGTCGACATCAAGCGCACCTCGAACGACCAGGCCGTCATCGAAGCGATACAGGAACGGCAGACCCTGCTCTACCGTTCCGACCAATACAAGTCCAAACTCTTGGCGGCCAACCTGACGCAATTGTTCGTCGTCGTCGCCACCGAACCTGGCTTTTCCGACGACTTGGTATCGCGCGCGCTGGTCGCCGCCAATGCCGCCGGCATCGCCGCGCACCTGATCCTCAACAAGATCGACGTCGAACCCTCGCTGGCCAAGGCGCGCGAACGCGTGGGCCGCTATGCGGCGCTCGGCTACCCGGTGCACGAGATTTCAGTCAAGGCCGCGCCCGATGCCGCATGTGCATTGCTGGCGCCGCTGTTTGCCGGGCAATCGAGCATCCTGATCGGCCAGTCCGGCATGGGCAAATCGTCCCTGATCAACCTGCTGGTGCCCGATGCCGACATCGCCACGCGCGAAATTTCCGCCGCGCTCGATACCGGCAAGCACACCACCACCTTCACGCGGCTCTACCACCTCGATGGCGGCGGCAGCATCATCGATTCGCCGGGCTTCCAGGAATTCGGCCTGCACCATCTGTCCGAAGGGATGCTGGAACGCGCCTTCCCTGAGTTTGCACCCCACCTCGGCCAGTGCCGCTTCTACAACTGCCACCATGTGAACGAACCCGGCTGCGCCATCCTGGCAGCAGTCGAAGCCGGCGCCATCAGCCGCATGCGGCACGAGCTGTACCTGCAACTGCGCCATGAATCGCTGCAAACCATCGGCTATTAGCGTATTGTCCAGGTTGTCATGAGCCTGGCGGTATCGCCAAACTTGCACCAATTCGGATCGAACGCCCGACTTCATGCAGTATCTGGTCTTATACGCTCCGGCCATATTGACGCTTTATTAAGCACCCGCCGTTTTTTCGGCCCCAATTCCCTTATAATGGGGCTGCACCCACTGCCAAAATAAACGGCGCCGCATTTGCGCGGCAGGCCGTGTATTCACCCGCATTCACGCCATGTCGATCAAACATTTCCTGCAGATTTCGGACTTCACGCTCGAAGAATACGAATACGTGATGGAACGCGCTTCCGTCATCAAGCACAAGTTCAAGAATTACGACACCTATCACCCGCTCCTGGACCGCACGCTGGTGATGATTTTCGAAAAGCACTCGACGCGCACGCGCCTCTCGTTCGAGGCCGGCATGCACCAGTTGGGCGGCGCCGCCATCTACCTCAACACGCGCGACAGCCAGCTCGGCCGCGGCGAGCCCATCGGCGATGCGGCGCAAGTCATCTCGCGCATGTGCGACATCATCATGATCCGCACCTACGGCCACGACATCATCGAACGCTTCGCCGCCGGCAGCCGCGTGCCCGTGGTCAACGGTTTGACCAACGAACACCATCCGTGCCAGGTGCTGGCCGACGTGTTCACCTACCTGGAACATCGCGGCACGATCGCCGGCAAGACCGTGGCCTGGATCGGCGACGCCAACAACATGCTTTATTCCTGGCTGCAGGCCGCGCAAGTGTTCGGCTTCCACCTGAACGTCTCGACGCCCGCCGGCTACGACATCGACATGAAATGGGTCGATGCCGGCAACAAGAACTACACCGTGTTCAAGAACCCGAGCGACGCCTGCGAAGGCGTCCACCTCATCAACACGGATGTCTGGACCAGCATGGGTTTCGAACAGGAAAACGCCGCGCGCCTGAAGGCCTTCGACGGCTGGATCGTCGACGCCGACAAGATGCGCCGCGCCGCGCCCGATGCCCTGTTCATGCATTGCCTGCCGGCGCACCGCGGCGAAGAAGTATCGGCCGACGTCATCGACGGAGCGCAATCGGTGGTCTGGGACGAGGCGGAAAACCGCCTGCACGTGCAAAAGGCCCTGCTTGAATACCTGGTCAAGGGCCGCGTTGGGTAGCGTTGGGTAACGTTGGGCAGCCTTAGGTAACCGCATAACCGCAAATCAATTCTGAGCAATCATCATGTCGAATATCCTGCAATCCGTACCCGTCAACCAGAAAGTCGGCATCGCCTTTTCCGGCGGTTTGGACACCAGCGCCGCACTGCACTGGATGAAGCAAAAGGGCGCCCTGCCCTACGCCTACACCGCCAACCTGGGCCAGCCTGACGAAGCCGACTACGACGCCATCCCCAAGAAGGCCAAGCTCTACGGCGCCGAACTGGCGCGCCTGATCGATTGCCGCGAGCAGCTCGTGGCCGAAGGCTTTGCCGCCCTGCAAAGCGGCGCCTTCCACATTTCCACCGGCGGCAACACCTACTTCAACACGACGCCGCTGGGGCGCGCCGTCACCGGCACCATGCTCGTCGCCGCGATGCGGGAAGACGACGTCAACATCTGGGGCGACGGTTCCACCTACAAGGGCAACGACATCGAGCGCTTCTACCGCTACGGCCTCCTGGTCAACCCGGACTTGAAAATCTACAAGCCCTGGCTCGACAACCAGTTCATCGAAGAACTGGGCGGGCGCACCGAAATGTCGGAATTCCTGATCAAGTCCGGCTTCGACTACAAGATGTCGACCGAAAAGGCTTACTCGACCGACTCCAACATGCTGGGCGCGACGCACGAAGCCAAGCACCTCGAATTCTTGAACAGCGGCATGAAGATCGTCGACCCCATCATGGGCGTGGCGTTCTGGCGCGACGAGGTCGAAGTCAAGCGCGAAGAAGTCAGCGTGCGCTTTGAAGAAGGCGTGCCCGTGGCGCTCAACGGTATCACCTTTGCCAACCCGGTCGAATTGATGATGGAAGCCAACCGCATCGGCGGACGCCACGGTTTGGGCATGAGCGACCAGATCGAAAACCGCATCATCGAAGCCAAGAGCCGCGGCATCTATGAAGCGCCCGGCTTGGCCCTGCTGTTCATCGCCTACGAGCGTTTAGTCACCGGCATCCACAACGAAGACACGATTGAGACCTACCGCGACAACGGCCGCAAGCTGGGGCGCCTGTTGTACCAGGGCCGCTGGTTCGACACCCAAGCCATCATGCTGCGCGAAGCCTCGCAGCGCTGGGTCGCGCGCGCCATCACCGGCGTTGTGACGCTGGAACTGCGCCGCGGCAACGACTACAGCATCTTGAACACCGAATCGCCGAACCTGACCTACAAACCCGAACGCCTGACCATGGAAAAGGGAGAAGGCGCGTTCTCGCCGCAGGATCGCATCGGCCAACTGACCATGCGCAACCTCGACATCAGCGACACGCGCGACAAGCTGGCCATCTACCAGAAGGCCGGCCTGCTTGGCTCGAGCAGCAGCGTAGGCCTGCCCCGCCTCGACAAGAGCGGCGACTAACTTTCCGGGAACATCCATGACAGCGCAATTCGACCAGGTATCCGTCGTCAAGCAAGCCAACATCTACTTCGACGGCAAGTGCGTCTCGCACACTGTGATTTTTCCCGACGGCAGCAAGAAAACCGTCGGCGTGATCTTCCCCGCCACGCTCAAGTTCAACACCGCGGCGCCGGAATTGATGGAGTTGAACGCAGGCGAATGCCGCATCCGCCTGCACGGCGACGACAACTGGACCACCTATGCGGCCGGGGAAAAATTCAACGTGCCGGGGAATTCCACCTTCGACATCGAGGTGCTGCAGACGCTCGATTACGTCTGCCATTTCCTCTGATCGGGTGAGACGTCACGTAGGTTGGTGCTGAGCGCAGCGAAGCCCGACATCCGACGTTTGCATCGCCGCTTTCGGCGGAAATGGGCGTGCAGGATTGCTGGGCTTCGCTGCGCTCGGCGCCAACCTACGAATTCGCTAGTCAAATCACGACCGGCTCCGGTTCAAGCCGCACGCCAAAGCGCGCCTCCACATCAGCCTGCACCGCCTGCGCCAGGCGCCAGACATCCTCGCCCGTCGCACCGCCACGATTGACCAGCACCAGCGCCTGCTTTTCATACACCCCCGCCGCCCCCAGGTTTTTGCCCTTCCAGCCGCATTGATCGATCAGCCACCCCGCAGCAAGCTTGTAAGAGCCGTCGGATTGCACATGGCTGACCAGTTGCGAATGCGCTGCAAGCAGTGCGTCGCGCTGCGCCGCCGGCACCACCGGATTCTTGAAAAAGCTCCCCGCGTTACCGATCACGGCCGGGTCAGGCAGCTTGCGCCGCCGGATCGCGATCACCGCATCGCTGATGTCGCGCGCCGTCGGTTCGGCAATGCCACGCGCCGCCAACTCCTGCGCCACTTCGGCATAACGCGTATTGGGCGCCCACGCCTTGGGTAGGGCAAAGGTCACGGCCAGGATCAGGTGCGAATCGCGCAGGGCGTGCTTGAAGATGCTATCGCGATAGCCGAACGCACAAACGGCGCGCGGCAAAATGAACGTTGCGCCGCTCTCGAAATCGAACACCGTCACCGATTCGATCAGCTCACCCGCTTCCACGCCGTACGCCCCGATATTCTGGATCGGCGCCGCGCCCACGCTGCCGGGGATCAGCGACAGGTTTTCCAGCCCGCCATAGCCATGGTCGAGCGTCCACATGACGAAGTCGTGCCAATTCTCGCCTGCAGCCACGCGAATGCGATGCGTCGTATCATCTTCGCCCGCGAGTTCGATGCCTTTCAACTGGACGTGGATGACCAAACCGGGAAAATCACGCGTCAGCAACATATTGCTGCCGCCACCCAGGGTCAGGCGCGGTAGCGCCGCAATCGTCGAATCGGCGTGCAATAGCGCCAATTGCGCCGCATCGGTCAGGCAAAGAAAACGCTTCGCCCTGGCTTCGAGGCCGAAGGTGTTGTGTCTCAATAGCGAGACGTCGTGCGGAATTTCCAATGCTTGCGTCAATGTCTGCGTCATGGAGCGAGATTATCCCTCATTTGCCCCGACGCACAAAATCGGGCAAACCGCGCGCCCAGTGATAAGATGCCATCCGTCCGCCATTTCGCCTTACAGGCTCGCCGCACCGCCGATGAATACCCCGACCATCACCAGCGTCCTCTTGATCGACGCCCTCAACCGCACCCTGAAAAACCCCGGCGCCAGCCAGCGCTGGCATGCGCTGCTCGAACTGTATTGCCAGGAAACGCGCGACGATCTCAAGGCCAAGGTGCGCGCCTCGCTCGAAGCCGGCGTGCCGCGCCAAGGTGTGCCGGGCTTCCTGCGCACGACCTTCCTCTACGAAGTGACCGGCGACGTCTCATACCTGGCCGACGCCGGCGAATTGCTGTTGAGCATCGAGCCGTTCGACCCGGACCGCCTGATGGCGTTCGCGGTCTACATATGGGGCGTGTTCATTTCCAAGGGCGGCGACCGCGCCCGCTTCGTCGAGGTGCTGCGCATGATGCGCATTCCCGAGCTCGCAGGCCGCATGGGACAGGCTTTCGCCGAACGCGCGAAGACGGCATTTGCGCCGCGCCAGGTGACTACGATCCGCAAGGTGGCGCTGGTCGCCTCCTACATCGGCCAGGATTCGCATGCGCCCACGCCGCTGGCCTTGCAACATGCGAAATTGCTGCAGGACCTGGGTTACGAAGTGACGCTGTTCTCGGCGCAAGAATTGCGCATACCGGACATGGGCGAGTATTTCGGCAACAGCGCCCACCTGACGACGTTTGCGCCCGACTACGCCAAGCTCAGGAAGAACGTGCCCGACGGCATCGCCGTGACCTTGTCCGACGAGCGTTTTTCGCTGCCGCGGCGCTGGGACGACTTGCTGATCTCGGTTGCCAAATTCGATCCCGACCTCGTCATGTTCGTCGGCCTGAATTCGCCCTTCCTCTCCGCCCTCCATCGCGCGCGCCCGGTGTTGGGCCTGTGCGTGCACGCCGTGCAGCCGATGGCCCCGTGCGACGTCTGGCTGACCGCCGATCAAACCCAGGCCGGCGTCGCGGGCGACATGTGGGCACCGTCGGCCCCCGCCGCCCTGGGCCACTACCACCCGTTTCGCGTCAAACTCAAGCCGCACGGCGCCGAACTCGCGCGCAGCGAATTGGAACTGCACGAATCGGGCATCGTCCTGCTCTCCGTAGGCGCGCGCTTGCGCCTGGAAATCGACGGCGAGTGGGCAGTGCGCATGGTGGAACTACTGCAGCGCCATCCCGACGTGCAATGGCTGCTCGTCGGCGGCGTGGCGGCCCGCCCCGCCGCGCTGCTCGACCTGCCCGACGAGCAAGTGCTGACGCTGCCCTACCGCGAAGACATCCGTAGCGTGATGCGGACAGCCGACATCTACGTCAACCCGCCGCGCGTGGGCGGCGGCTTCAGCGTAGCCGAAGCGATGGCCGAAGGGTTGGCTGTGACGGCGTTGAGAAATTCCGATGGCGGCGACAAGATCGGCGCCGCCGCGGCGGCCGACATCGATGCCTATTTCGCCGACCTCGACGCCTTGATCACCGACGCCAGGCTGCGCCGTTCACGCGGCGAAGCCATGCGTACGCTGTTTGCGCAAACGCTCGACCTCGACAACTCGTCGGCCTCGCTGCGCCAAGCCTGCGAATTGAGCGTAGCGCAGTATCACCGGCGTATCAAATAATCTTTGCCTTGCTGCGCCCGCCGATCACGGTGGCTTCGGCTGCCACGTCGGCATTGACGACGGCCGCCGCGCCGATAAAGGCACGGTCGCCGATCACGAGGCGCTCGGTCAGCGTGGCGCCGATGGCGATCGTCACAGAATGGCCGATGCGCGAAAGGCCGCCGAGATTGCTGCCCGGCTGCACGCGCGAAAACGAGTCGATCCACGTGTCGTGCCCGATGGTGACGCCGCGGTTGACGAACACGTGCTGCGCCAGCTTCGCGCCCGGCCCGATCACGCTGTTGGCGCCGACGAACACGCCCTCGCCCAGGCTGGCCAGCGGCGACACGCAGGCGCTAGGATGCACCAGCGTGGCGAAGCGCAAACCGAATTTGTCGCGCAGGATCGCCGCCAGCACCGCGCGCGTCGGCGTGGTCGGGCCGAGAATGTAGGCCTCGTCCGGCCCCGGTTGGAACTCGTCGAGATTTTGCACCGCGGGATGCTGCCCGAAAGCCGCCAGCGCGGCGATGCGGTCGCGCAGGCTGACGTCGCGCTCGCCGACCTGTTCCGGCAAATGGATCACCACCTTGGCGATATCCATGCCCAAAGCAAGCGCACAATCGAACAGGTCCGAAACGATATTGCTGACGCCGAAGATCACAAGCTTTTGCGGCATGGCTGCATGGCGAAATAGAATGGGGAAATGCATGTTACAACAAGCCAGCCCATTTTCGCGCCGATTGGCGGCGTTTTCAGTTGCACGCGACAAAATTTACCGTCAAGCCTTGCATTTCAGCAATTCCGGCCTCATTGAGAGGCAAACCACTACGGCAATTATCAGGGAATCGACATGAACATCCTCCTATTCGGCGCGACAGGCATGGTGGGACAAGGCGTGCTGCGCGCCTGCCTCGACGCGCCCGACGTGGCGCTGGTCCGCACCGTCGGCCGCACCGCATTAGGCATGCAGCACGCCAAGCTCGACGACTTCGTGCATGCCGACCTGTTCGACTATGCCGGCGTGGAAGACAAACTGTCGGGCTTCGACGCCTGCTTCTTCTGCCTCGGCGTCTCGTCCAACGGCATGAGCGAGCAGCAATATACGCATCTGACCTACGACCTGACCCTGGCCGCCGCGCGCGTGCTGGCACGGCAGAATCCCGGCATGGTCTTCACCTATGTCTCGGGCGCCGGCACCGACGGCAGCGAACAGGGGCGCAGCATGTGGGCCCGCGTCAAAGGCCGCACCGAAAACGCCCTGCTGCACCTGCCGTTTGCCGGCGTCTACCTGTTTCGCCCCGGCATCATCCAGCCGCTGGACGGCATACGCTCCAAAACGCGCTCCTACCAATTGTTCTACAGCCTGACCAAGCCCGTCCTGCCGCTCATGCGCAAGCTGATGCCGAACAGCATCCTGACCACCAACGACATGGGACAAGCCATGCTCAATGCCGCGCGCAAAGCTTCGGGCAGGCACGTGCTGGAAATACGCGACATCAAGGCCCTTGCAGGCTGAGCTTCAGCCCGAACGCACCAGGCGCGAGCGCAACAACTCCACCGCACTCGCCGCAAACACATCGACGTCAATCTTCGCCGCGTGGTACTTCCAGCGCTTGACGTACCAATCCTGGATGAACGCCATGCAATGCGCCGCCAGCAGGAAGGCGCTCTCGGCATCGTGGTTGCCATCGGCCTCGATCAGGTCGGCCAGGTGCGAGTGGAAGCGCAGTTCAGCCTCCTTGGCCACGTTCTTTTGCTCAACCGGCAGGCCGCGCGATTCGAGGAACACGAAAAACAGCCACGGCTGCAGGATTTCCGACGAATAGATGAAGGCGCGCAACAGGCATTCGAGCCGGTCAGCCGGCTTTTCCACGTGGGCGAACCAGGCCGGCATCTGCTCGCTCATCTGGCGCACCGCGTCTTCGATCATCGCCGCCAACTGGTCCTTGGTCTGGATGTAGCCGTACAAGCCGCCCATCGACAAGCCCGTTTCGCGGCACAGGTCGCGCAAGGTCATGGCGCGAAAGCCCACCGTGTTGGCCAGGTGGAAGGTGGCTTCAAAAATCTTCTTCAGGTTTTCCAGCGCCGGGCCGCGCCGCTTGACGCCGATACGCTCGGCATTGCGGTCGAGGACGAAGGCCCAGATGTTGGATTCGTCCAACGGGGTCACGGCCCGGAACGCCGCCAGCGTGAAGCCGACGGGCAAGGTTTCCATCATGGTGGTGCGATTTCCGTTCAATTGACAACAGTGACGACTATACCGCCAAGTTCTTTGCTGCAGCGCATGAATTTTCGCTTGCTGCACCGCAAAAAACGTTTTATATTATTCCCATGAACTTCGCAAAAACGCTCAACCGACGCCGCCATCTCCTGCCCTTGCCGGGGAAGCCGTGCGCGTGAACGTTCAGTGATCACGAAGCCACAGGCCCACCCTGTGGCTTTTTTTTCGTCACCCCTCGCCCGCGGGCGGGAGAGGGGCCGGGGGTGAGGGAGGTTATGCTTTGGCAACGCTATTCATGCCTAGCCGAGTCGCGACCTCCCTCATCGGGTTCGCCGCCCGCCCCGCCCTTCTCCCGCCTGCGGGAGAGGAGAGGTAACGCCTTCCATCAACCAGACAGGAGCCGCGCAAATGGAGTTCTCGCAGTATGAAGTCAACGCCTTGTTGTCCGTCACCAAGCGCCCGGACGTGGTGTACACGCGCGGCGAAGGCATGTGGCTGTTCGATCACACGGGCAAACGCTATCTCGATTTCATGCAGGGCTGGGCCGTCAATTGCCTGGGCCACGCGCCTGCCTGCATCACCGAAGCGCTGACCGAGCAATCGAAGAAACTGATCAACCCCTCGCCCGCGTTCTACAACGAGCCGGCCATCGAACTGGCCGCGCTGCTGAAGAAAAACTCGTGCTTCGACCGCGTATTCTTCGCCAGCAGCGGCGCCGAAGCCAACGAGGGCGCGATCAAGCTGGCGCGCAAATACGGCAAGCTGCACAAGAACGCTGCCGGAGAAAACCGCTTTGAAATCATCACCTTCGACCAGGGTTTCCACGGTCGCACCATCGCCACCATGTCGGCCTCGGGCAAACCGGGCTGGGACACCATCTTCGCGCCCCAGGTCGACGGCTTTCCCAAGGCGCAATTGAACGACCTGGCGAGTGTGGAACGCCTGATCACCGGCAAGACCGTGGCCGTGATGCTGGAGCCTATCCAGGGCGAGAGCGGCGTGATTCCGTCCGAGCATGCCTTCATGCAAGGCTTGCGTGCGCTGACCGAAAAGCACGGCCTGCTGTTGATCGTCGACGAAGTGCAAACCGGCATGGGCCGCTGCGGCCCCTTGTTCGCCTATGAGCTGGCCGGCATCAAGCCCGACATCATGACCCTCGGCAAAGGCATAGGCGGTGGCGTGCCGCTGGCGGCGCTGCTCTGCACGGAAAAGGCCGCCGTATTCGAGCCCGGCGACCAGGGCGGCACCTACACCGGCAACCCCTTGATGGCAGCCGTGGGGGTGGCCGTGACGAAGGAATTACTCAAGCCCGGCTTCCTGAAGTCGGTCACCGACAAGGGCGTATACCTGAGCAAGGTGCTGCTGAAGCTGTCGGACCGCTACGGCCTGGAAGGCGAACGCGGCGAAGGCTTGCTGCGTGCCCTGAAGTTGGGCAAGGATATCGGGCCGGCCATCGTGGAGGCGGCGCGCGAATTGCAGCCGACCGGGCTATTGATCAACGCGCCACGCCCCAACCTGCTGCGCTTCATGCCGGCGTTGAACGTGACGACGCAGGAGATCGATCAGATGATCGATCTCCTGGCGCAAGTGCTGGATAAGCTGGCGTAAAAGCCGGCGCACAAAATCCAGCCGAATCGTCAACCCAACCGGCCGATACCCCGTGCGCCGCCACTACGTATGCCGAGGAACGAGGATTACTTCGGCATGATGCCCAGAAGCCAGGAAAAGTCCTCCGACGTCCAGCTCTTCGCTCCCGGGTAGCTCGGAATGCAGCTCGCCGTCGCACCCGGCGTGTTGCAGGCGTAGCCGATGTTCGGCCAGCCATTGAGCGGGAATCCGACATTCACCGTGCCCGCGTAGGCATAGTTGTGGCAAGTGATGCACGAAGCCTGGTGTGGCTCCACGCCTGCATTGAACTCGACGAAGGAATTGCCGAGCTGGACCGGCTGGCCGTTTTCCACGTACTCGGTCTGCGCCGCCGTCAGGTAATAGTTATTGAAAACCGGCGGGAGCTTGGTCGCTTTCATCACGTCGGCCAATGCAGCGCTTTGGGACGGAGTCTGGCCCGGGCCATACGGGTTCGCGGAAGTCGTCCCCCAGGAATCGGAACACAGATTGTAAAGGTTGCCGTTGCATCGATTGGGGTTGGTCGCCGGATCGTTCGGCTCGAACGTCGCCCACAACCAATTGGGCAGCACCTTGGAAGAAATGTGCATGCCGACCATCGCATAGCATACCGGCTTGCTGTCGCCGTCGAACTGGATCATCTCCGTGTAAAGCGTCTTGCTGGGGCAGCTGAACGGCTTGACGAACGAGCTTTGCGGCACCCAATCGACCTTGATTTCAATCGCATCCCAAGGGAACGTCACGTTGCCGTAAGCCTGCTGCCCCTTGAGGGTCGTCAGCTTGTTTTTCGTGATGAAATTCGCTTCCGCCTCGTTCACGAAAACTTCTTCGCAAAACACCGCACCCGACGCCACATTGGTTGCCGGCGCGGCGGGAGGGAATCCCGCAGTATTCATCGAGCCGCAGCCGATTTTGGAAGGGGTCACCGCCAGTCCCTCTACCTTCATGAGCCTCTTGCCAAGAGCGCTGGCGTGGGCGTGCCGAACCCTGGTCTTGCCGTGCCCCTTCACCGCCGCCGCGCCGGACAACCCACAAAGCTGAGGCTGAAGATCGCACTGTTCCTGCCAATTCTCGAACGACAGTGGATTTTGCGAATTTCCGCTGGGACTGACCGCCTGCACGAACAACATCCAAGCGAAGCGGTCCGCGCCGGTCCCGGAAACAAGGTTCTCCGATACCGCCGCTGCGGGAGCGGCAGAAACCTGGCCAGGCGCCGCGACCATGCACACGCCGGCAAGCGCTGCCAATGCCATCAGCGCCGTCAACGCGACTCGTCTGATTTTTTTCCCTGCACTGCCTGATTCCCCTGACTCGTTTTTGCTTTCCATCTCTCTCTCCCTTTTCCATCGGTTGGTGGTTCACTTGCGTGGTTCTCGAGCGTGGAAATGCTTCTTATACTTTTCTACTTATGGTGTCGGATGCTGGCATGGCGCATTCGACAAGACAAGCTGTCAACTTTGGCAGCTGATAACATTAGCAGCTGTCAACTTTGGCAGGCCTCGCGAATTACAATAGGGAAAGGTCACCAACATCAAAATGATGGAAATATCATGCGACAAAACCCGGCTGGATCTAAGCCTGATCCACGGTTTCCTTACCACGGAATCAACCTGGGCCATTGGCATCAGCTTGGCGCTCGTGCAAAAGGCAATCGATAACTCGCTCTGCTTCGGTGCCTACGAAAGTGACGGGCAAACCGGCGGCAAACAGGTCGGCTTCGCGCGCGTCGTGACCGACTACGCCACCTTCGGCTACCTGTGCGACGTATTGGTGCCGACGGAACAGCGCGGACGAGGAATTTCGAGATTGTTGATGGATGCGGTGCTGGCGCACCCTGACTTGCAAAACTTGCGCCGCTTCACGCTGGTGACGTCGACCGCCGCGCAGCTCTATGCGAAATACGGCTGGACGCCGCTCCATGCGCCGACGGCGCACATGGAGCGCTTCGACCCGGACATCTACAAGCGATCGTGATTTAACCCGTCATCCCCGCGAAAGCGGGGGTCCGGAAATGAAAACACACTACTGTGGCACTCCTGGGTTCCCGCTTTCGCGGGAACGACGAATTTACATCGACGCGCCGACGTTACGCTGACTTCTTCGGCGGAATGTAAAGGTCGGTAATGGAGCCAAGCCCCATCTCCGCCGCAAACATCGGCGTCTCAGACAAGGTCGGATGCGCATGAATGGTCAGCGCCAGGTCTTCCAGGTCGGCGCCCATTTCCATCGCCAGCACCGTCTCGGCCAATAGTTCGCCTGCGTTCACGCCGACGATGCCCGCGCCGATGATGCGCTTCGTCGCCGGGTCCCACAGCAGCTTGGTGACGCCGTCGTCGCGGCCCATCGCCAGCGCGCGGCCTGACGCGGCCCAGGGGAAGCTGGCTTTTTCGAACGGAATGTTCTTGGCCTTGGCTTCGGCTTCAGTCACGCCCATCCACGCGATTTCAGGATCGGTGTAAGCCACGGAAGGAATCGTCAGCGCATCGAACGCCACCTTGTGCCCGGCGATCACCTCGGCGGCCACCTTGGCTTCGTTGGTCGCCTTGTGGGCCAGCATCGGGTCGCCGCAGATGTCGCCGATGGCAAAGATGTGCGGCACATTGGTGCGCTGCTGCTTGTCGGCCGGAATGAAACCGCGCTCGTTGACGTTCACGCCGGCTTTTTCGGCGGCGATTTCCTTGCCGTTCGGGCGGCGTCCCGCAGCCAGCAGCACCATGTCGTACAGTTGCGCTTCCTTCGGGGCATTCTCGCCTTCGAAGCTGGCCAGCAAGCCTTCGGGCTTGGCTTCGAGCTTGCTGACCTTGGTTTTCAGATACACCGCTTCGTAGCGTTTTTCGATGCGCTTTTGCAGCGGCTTGACGATGTCGCGGTCGGCAGCGGGAATCAAGCCATCGAGGAATTCGACCACCGTCACCTTGGTGCCCAGCGCGTCATACACGCAAGCCATTTCCAGGCCGATGATGCCGCCGCCGATGACCAGCATGCGCTTCGGAATCTGGCGCAATTCAAGCGCGCCGGTCGAATCGATCAAGCGTTGATCGTCATAGGGAAAACCGGGAATCTTCGCGACCGACGAACCGGCGGCGATGATGGCGTTCTTGAAGCCCACGGTCTTGGCGCCATCCTTGGTTTCCACGGTCAGCGTATTGGGCGAACTGAAGGCGCCCTTGCCTGTCACGACCTGCACCTTGCGCGCCTTGGCCAGGCCTGACAAGCCGCCGGTCAGCTTCTTGATCACGCCGTCCTTCCAGCCGCGCAGCTTGTCGAGATCGATTTCGGGCTTGGACATCGTGACACCGAAATGCGCCATCTCTTCGGCTTCGGTAATGACCTTGGCCGCGTGCAACAGCGCTTTCGACGGAATGCAGCCGACGTTCAAGCACACGCCGCCCAGCATCGCATCGCGCTCGACCAGCACCACCTTCTGGCCCAGGTCGGCGGCGCGGAAGGCCGCCGTGTAGCCGCCGGGACCGGCGCCGAGAACCAAGGTGTCGCATTCGATATCGACCGGGCCGGAAAAGCTGGCCGCAGCGGGCGCCGGTGCAGCTGCAGCCGGCGCAGGCGCAGCGGCGGGAGCCGGCGCAGCAGCGGTGGGAGCAGAGGCGGGAGCAGGTGCTGCCGCACCTTCCGACGCTTCCAGCATCAACAGCAGCGAGCCTTCCGCCACTTTGTCGCCGATCTTGACCTTCAATTCCTTGATCGTGCCGGCATGCGAAGACGGAATCTCCATGCTGGCCTTGTCGGACTCGACCGTCACCAGCGACTGGTCGACCTTGATCGTATCGCCGGCCTTGACCAGCAGTTCGATGACTTCGACTTCTTTGAAATCGCCGATGTCCGGCACTTTGACTTCTATCATGCTCATGTCTCTTGCTCCGTTGCCCGTCTGGCGGGCGCTCAAAGGTGTGTTGTGGTCTGGATTCTGTCGATGGTGTGGACCTGGTACGGTGCGCCCGAGCTCTTGTCGAACTCGATGCCGGCGCGCACGCCGATCTCGGCAATCGCGTGCGCGTCGAGATCCTGCTCATAGGCGACGAACATCGCGCCGAGCGCGAAATTACGTCCGCTGCCTATGCCCCAGAAGCGGTCGAAGACAAACACTTCGCGCAGCGAATAGATGCCGAAGATGCCGTGCGGATTGGCCACCAGCGTCGTGATCTGTGACGATTCATACGCGTCCTCCTCTTCTTCCTTGGGATTCAAGAAGTATTTCTCCTTGAGGATCGCGTGGACCTTGGTGAAAGTCTCGAACACCTCGTCGCGCGTGGTCAGCCGGCACTCGTCGCCCATCTCGGTCAGGAGTTTCTTCATGACCGGAAAGTGCGCCGCCGTGCCGGCCAGCGTGATGTAGGAGTCACCGATCTTGAAGACCTTGTCGTTCTCTTCGTAGCTGCGCGACAGCCGCGTATCGCCGAAGGTCACGAGCGAATCCGACGCGATCGCAATCTGCCGGCCTTTTTTCACTACGACACAAGTCGTCATCGTTGCCGCCTTACAGCAAAACCTTGCGCATGTCGGTCAGCACTTCGCCCAGATAGACCGTGAAGCGTGCGCCCATGGCGCCGTCGACCACGCGGTGGTCGTAGGACAAGGAGAGCGGCAGCATCAGGCGCGGCTGGAATTGCTTGCCGTCCCATACCGGCTTGATGTCTGACTTCGACAGGCCAAGGATCGCCACTTCGGGTGCATTGATGATGGGCGTGAAGGCTGTGCCGCCGATACCGCCGAGCGAGGAGATGGTGAAGCTCGCCCCCTGCATGTCGGCAGGTTTGAGCTTGCCTTCGCGCGCCTGGGCCGAAAGTTCGCCCATCTCTTGCGCGATCTGCGCGATGCCCTTCTTGTCGGCATCCTTGATCACAGGCACCACCAGGCCGTTGGGCGTGTCGGCGGCGAAGCCGATGTGGTAATACTTCTTCAGGATCAGGTTCTCGCCGTTGGCGTCGAGCGAAGCGTTGAACGCCGGGAATTTCTTCAGCGCCGCGACGCTGGCCTTGATGACGAAAGCCAGCATGGTCAGCTTCATGCCGGACTTGGCATTGGCCGTGTTGGTGTCCTTGCGGAACTGTTCCAGGTCGGTCACATCGGCTTCGTCGAACTGCGTGACGTGCGGAATCATGACCCAGTTGCGGTGCAGGTTCGGGCCGCTGATCTTCTTGATGCGCGACAAGGCCAGCAATTCGGTTTCGCCGAATTTCGAGAAGTCGAGCGACGGCCACGGCAGCAGATCGAGACCTGCTCCCGAACCGCCGCCCTTGGAGCCGGCGCCGGTCGAGACCGAACCGGACATTACGCCCTTGACGAAATTCTGCACGTCTTCCTGGGTGATACGGCCCTTGGGACCGGACCCGGCGACGCGCGCCAAGTCAACGCCGAGTTCGCGCGCGAACTTGCGCACCGAAGGCGAGGCATGCGGCAAGCCAGCCGGGCCGGGCACGGCTGGCGTAGGCGCAGCGGCGACAGGTGTAGCCGGCGCGGGCGCAGGGGCTGGCGCAGGCTTGCTTTCCGCAGCAGGCGCCGGGGCGGGCGCCGCAGATGCGGCGGGTGCAGGTGCTGCTGCAGGCGCGGGAGCGGCGGCAGCGCCTTCGCCATCCAACAGCAACAACAGCGTCCCTTCGGCCACCTTGTCGCCGATCTTGACCTTCAATTCCTTGATCACGCCCGCGTGCGAGGACGGGATCTCCATGCTGGCCTTGTCGGATTCGACCGTAATGAGCGACTGGTCGACCTTGACCGTATCGCCCACCTTGACCAGCAGTTCGATGACTTCGACTTCCTTGAAGTCGCCGATATCCGGGACTTTGACTTCCACCATACTCATAGCTTTAGCTCCATGGGCCTCCCGCTGCGCCGTCTATCGGGTGCGGGATTCGGTTAGTGTGTTCTTAATACCTTTGCGGCTCCAACTCCCCTCTCCCGCAGGCGAGAGAGGGGTGGGGGTGGGGGGAGCGGCGCCATGACTCAGTTTGCATAAGCAATCTTACTGCCGCAGCCCATCCAGCGATTTTGCCAAGCGCAGCCAGATCGCAACGCCCCTCACCCCTGCCCCTCTCCCGCCTGCGGGAGAGGGGTTCTTGATATTTACTGCGTAACCGGATTCGGCTTGTTGACGTCGATGCCGTACTTCTTGATCGCCTCAGCCACCTTGGCAACAGGAATCGCGCCATCTTCAGCCAGCGACTTCAGCGCAGCCACGGTCACATAGTGGCGGTCCACTTCAAAGAACTCGCGCAGCTTGGCACGCGAATCCGAACGGCCGAAACCATCCGTGCCCAAGACCTTGTAGGTACGGCCCTTCGGAATGAAGGCGCGAACCTGCTCGGCAAACGTGCGCATGTAGTCCGTCGACACCACGATCGGGCCGGCGGTGTCTTGCAGGCACTGGGTGATGTGGGGCACGCGCGCTTCCTTGGCGGTCGGGTTGAGCATATTCCAGCGTTCGGCATCCTGGCCGTCGCGTGCCAACAAGGTAAACGAGGGCGCAGACCAGATGTCGGCGTCGACGCCCCAGTCGCTCTTGAGCAAATCGGCGGCGGCGATCACTTCGCGCAGGATCGTGCCCGAACCCATCAATTGCACGCGCAGCTTGCCCTTCTTCTCGCCAGGCTGCAGCAGGTACAAGCCCTTCAGGATGCCTTCTTCCTGGCCGGCCTTCAATCCCGGGTGCGAGTAGTTCTCGTTCATCAGCGTGATGTAGAAGAACACGTCCTCCTGCTTCTCGATCATGCGCTTCAAGCCATCGTGGATGATGACCGCGACTTCATGCGCAAAGGTCGGATCGTAGGGAATGCAATTCGGAATGGTCGAGGCGAGCACGTGGCTGTGGCCATCCTCATGCTGCAAGCCTTCGCCGTTCAAGGTGGTGCGGCCGGCGGTACCGCCCAGCAGGAAACCGCGCGCGCGCATGTCGCCGGCAGCCCAGGCCAGGTCGCCGATGCGCTGCAGGCCGAACATCGAGTAATAGGTGTAGAACGGAATCATCACCCGGTTATTGGTCGAGTAGGACGTCGCCGCGGCAATCCAGGAACTCATGCCGCCGGCTTCGTTGATGCCTTCCTGCAGGATCTGGCCGGCCTTGTCTTCGCGGTAGTACATCACCTGGTCCTTGTCGACCGGCTCGTAGAGCTGGCCGACCTGGCTGAAGATGCCGATCTGGCGGAACAGGCCTTCCATACCGAAGGTGCGCGACTCGTCCACCATGATGGGGACGATGCGCTGGCCCAGGCTGGCATCGCGCAGCAGGGCCGTCAGCACCCGCACATAGGAAGCGGTGGTGGAAATCTCGCGGCCTTCGGCGGTCGGCTCCAGCATCGCCTGGAATGCGGACAACTCGGGCACGGCCAGTTGCTCGTCGGCCTTTTCACGGCGTTGCGGCAGGTAGCCGCCCAGCGCCTTGCGGCGTTCGTGCAGGTATTGCATTTCCGGCGTGTCGTCGGACGGCTTGAAGAAGGGAATTTCGGGCAGCTTGTCGTCGGGAATCGGCAACTGGAAGCGGTCGCGCATCGCCTTGATCGCCTCGTCGTCCAGCTTCTTGGTATTGTGCGCCGTGTTGCGCGCTTCACCGGACTTGCCGAAACCATAGCCCTTGATGCTCTTGACCAGCAATACGGTGGGTTGGCCCTTGTGCTCTTGCGCGACCTTGAATGCGGCGTAGATCTTGTGCGGATCGTGGCCGCCGCGCGTGAGGCGCCAGATGTCGTCGTCCGACATCTTGCTGACCATTTCCAGCAACTTGGGATGCTTGCCGAAGAAATGCTTGCGTACAAAAGCGCCGTCCTTGGCTTTGTAATTCTGGTATTCGCCGTCGACGGTTTCCATCATCACGCGCTGCAAAGTGCCGTCCTTGTCCTGGGCCAGCAATTCGTCCCAGCCGCTGCCCCAGATGACCTTGACCACGTTCCAGCCGGCCCCGCGGAAATCCGATTCCAGTTCCTGGATGATCTTGCCGTTGCCGCGCACCGGCCCGTCCAGGCGCTGCAAATTACAGTTGACCACCATGACCAGATTGTCGAGCTGCTCGCGCCCGGCCATGCCGATCGCGCCCATCGATTCCGGCTCGTCCATTTCGCCGTCGCCGCAGAAAGCCCAGACCTTGCGCTTGGCCGTGTCGGCGATTGAGCGCGCATGCAGGTATTTGAGGAAGCGCGCCTGGTAGATCGACATCAAGGGGCCAAGACCCATCGAGACGGTCGGAAATTGCCAGAAGCTCGGCATCAACTTCGGGTGCGGATAGGAAGACAAGCCCTTGCCATCGACTTCGCGGCGGAAATGCAGCAACTGGTCTTCCGACAAACGGCCTTCAAGGAAGGCGCGTGCATAGATACCGGGCGAGGAATGACCCTGGATGTATAGCAGGTCGCCGCCGTGTTCTTCGGTCGGCGCATGCCAGAAATGGTTGAAGCCGATGCCGAGCATGTTGGCCAGCGAAGCGAAGCTGGACAGGTGCCCGCCCAGATCGCCATCCAGGCGGTTGGCCTTGACCACCATCGCCATGGCGTTCCAGCGCATCCAGGAGCGCAGGCGTTCTTCGTATTCGAGGTTGCCGGGACAATGTTCGCCAAGGTGGGCGGGGATGGTATTGACGTAAGCGGTATTGCTGGAAAACGGGATGTGGGCGCCGCGGCGGCGTGCCAGATCGACCATGCGCTCCATCAGGTAATGCGCGCGCTCCGGCCCTTCCTTTTCGATGACGGCTTCGAGCGCGTCGAGCCACTCCTTGGTTTCGATCACATCGGGGTCGTTGGCGGCTTGGGCCATGACCTGGTCGAGCTGGGCTGACATGGTGCGTCTCCTATGAAGTCTGCGTTGACATGCCTATCCCGCACGATTCGCTGCCGCGGACTGGCATTGTCGAACAATTTTGAAATTTAGGTAAAGGATTCTAACAGGATTTTTTGAATTTTCAAATTATGACATTTGATTCCATATTATGAAATTTAAGAATGAGGAAAACAGCTCACCAAACCATGTCCACAGCTCGCGCGCCTTATAATTCTGCTTTCACATCCTTCTCACTTCGTCCATGACTGCACAACTGATCAGCGGCACCCAACTGTCCCAACACATCCGCGCCGACGTGGCCGAACGCGCCGCCGCCTTGACGGCCAAGGACAAGCAACCCGGCCTGGCCGTGATTTTGGTAGGCGAAGACCCGGCCAGCCAAGTTTACGTGCGGAACAAGATCAAGGCCTGCGCCGACACCGGCATCCGTTCGGTCTTCGACAAGTACGAGGCCACGCTCTCCGAAGCCGACTTGCTCGCGCGCATCGCAGCCCTGAACGCCGACCCGGCCGTGCACGGCATCCTGGTGCAGATGCCCCTGCCCAAGCACATCGACCCGCAAAAGGTGATCGCCGCGATTTCGACGGCCAAGGACGTGGACGGCTACTCGGTCCTCTCCGCCGGTGAACTGGTGGCCGGTCTGCCCGGTTTCCGTCCCTGCACGCCCTACGGCTGCATGAAGTTGATCGAAAGCACCGGCATCAGCCTGCGCGGCAAGCATGCGGTCGTGATCGGCCGCAGCAACACCGTCGGCAAGCCGATGGGCCTGTTGCTCTTGCAAGCCAACGCCACCGTCACCATCTGTCATAGTGCCACGCCGGACCTGGGCTATCACACGCGCCAAGCCGACGTGGTGGTGGCCGCCGTGGGCCGCCGCAATACCGTCACCGCCGACATGGTCAAACCCGGCGCCATCGTGATCGACGTCGGCATGAACCGCGACGACGCCGGCAAGCTGTGCGGCGACGTCGATTTCGACCGCGTCAAGGATGTGGCCGGCTTTATTACGCCCGTGCCGGGCGGCGTCGGCCCGATGACCATCACGATGCTTTTGGTCAACACTATCGAATCTGCTGAAAGAATTTAATGCATTCTGACAATCCCCTGCTCGACTTTTCCGGCCTGACACGCTTCGACGCCGTCAAGCCCGAACACGTCACGCCCGCCATCGACGCCCTGCTCGCGGAAAATCGCGCCGCCGTGGCCAAGCTGGAATCGTCCGATACGCCCGCCACCTGGAATGGCTTCGTCGAGCCGCTCGAAGACGCCACCGAAAAGCTGGCGCGCGCCTGGGGCGTGGTCGGCCATTTGAACGCCGTGGTCGATACGCCGGAATTGCGTGCGACCTACAACGACAACCAGCCCAAGCTGACCGAGTTCTGGACCGAGCTGGGGCAAAACCTGGCACTGTTCGACAAATACAAGGCATTGAAGAACGGCCCCGAATTCGCCACGCTCACACCCACGCGCCAGCGCATCGTGGACAACGCGATCCGCGACTTCCGCCTCTCAGGCGCGGAATTGCCGGAAGACAAGAAGGTGCGCTATGCCGACATCCAGGAGGCGCAAGCAACGCTGGGCACGAAATTCTCGGAAAACGTGCTCGACGCCACCAACGATTACAGCCTGATCGTCGAAGACGAAACCGAGCTGTCCGGCTTGCCCGACGACGTGAAGGCTGCCGCGCGCACCGCGGCTGAAAAAGACGGCAAGAGCGGCTACAAATTCACGCTGCATTTCCCGTCCTACTTCCCGCTGCTGCAATACGCCGATTCGCGCAAGCTGCGCGAGCAGATTTACCGCGCCAACGCCACCAAGGCGTCCGAACTCGGCGCCAAGCCGGAATGGGACAACACCGGCAACATCGTCGAGTTGCTCAAGCTGCGCGACGAGGAAGCCCGCCTGCTCGGCTACGAGAACTTCGCCGAAGTCTCGCTCGTGACCAAGATGGCGGAGACGCCGGCGCAGGTGATCGACTTCCTGGAAGACCTGGCGCGGCGCGCGCGGCCTTTCGCCGAACAAGACCTGACCGAGCTGCGCGCCTTCGCCCGCGAACGCCTGGGCCTGGAACAGATGGAAGCCTGGGATACGACCTATGTGTCCGAAAAACTGCGCGAAGAGCGCTACGCCTTTTCCGAGCAGGAACTGAAGCAATATTTCCCCGAACCGAAGGTGATGGAAGGCCTGTTCCGCGTGATCCAGACGCTCTATGGCGTCAGCATCAAGCCCGACAGCGCCGCCACCTGGCACCCTGACGTCAAGTTCTTCCGCATCGAGCGCGACGGCCAACTGGTGGGCCAGTTCTACCTCGACCTCTACGCCCGCAGCGGCAAGCGCGGCGGCGCCTGGATGGATGGCGCGCGCGAACGGCGCCGTCTGCATTCGGCTACTGCATCGAGCACGCAGACGCCGGTGGCCTACCTGGTGTGCAATTTCACCGAACCGCACCTGATCGACGGCCGTGCCAAGCCCTCGCTATTCACGCACGACGACGTCATCACCCTGTTCCACGAATTCGGCCACGGCCTGCACCACATGCTGACGCGGGTCGATGATCTGGCTGTGTCGGGCATTTCCGGCGTGGAATGGGATGCGGTCGAACTGCCGTCGCAATTCATGGAAAATTTTTGTTGGGAATGGGACGTGCTGGAACATATGACGGCCCATGTCGATACCGGCGCCCCCTTGCCGCGCGCGCTGTTCGACAAGATGATCGCGGCCAAGAATTTCCAGTCCGGCATGCAGACCTTGCGCCAGGTGGAGTTTTCCCTGTTCGACATGCACCTGCATTACGACTACGTCCCTGGCGGCGAGCTCAGTGTGCAGCAGTTGCTCGATAGTGTGCGCGACCGGGTGTCGGTGCTGAAGCCGCCGGCCTTCAACCGCTTCCAGAGTTCGTTTTCCCACATCTTTGCCGGTGGCTATGCGGCGGGCTATTATAGTTACAAGTGGGCCGAAGTCCTGTCTGCCGATGCCTATGCCGCTTTCGAGGAAGCCGGCCAAGCCACCGGCAACGTGCTGTCCTTCGAAGTCGGGCGCAAGTTCCAGCAGGAAGTGCTGGCGGTAGGCGGTTCGCGCCCCGCGCTCGAATCGTTCAAGGCATTCCGCGGCAGGGAGCCGAAAATCGACGCCTTGCTGCGCCATAGCGGCATGGCAGCCTAAAATCCTGAATTGGCGATTGCGCAGCGATGACAGTGTTGTTACAGTACGATTGCGTAACAATTTACAATCGGCAACGATATCAAACCAAGGTGAATGCATGAAAGCCAAGCAACTTGCCCCTCTCGCGATCGCTCTGCTGTGCGCTTCTGCAGGCGCACAGCAATTGTACAAATGGGTCGCGCCCGACGGAACGGTAAGCTATAGCGACAAGCCGCCGCCATCGACGGCCACCAAGGTGGAAAAGAAAACCTTCACGACAGGCTCCACGGACGACGATCTGCCGTTCGAATTGGCCAATGCCGCAAAGAACAATCCGGTAACGCTGTACACCAGTGCCAATTGCACGGCCTGCGATCTGGGCCGCAAGCTGCTCAATGACCGCGGCATCCCGTTCGCGGAAAAAACGATCAGCACCAACGACGACGTCAATCAAATGGCCAAGGTGACGGGCACCTCCACGATTCCCGTACTGGTGATCGGAAAAATCAAGCAGCCTGGCTTTTCGGCTGAACAATGGAACAGCGCGCTGACGATCGCCGACTATCCGACCAGCAACAAGATGCCCAAGACGCACAAGAATCCGCCGGCCGAACCTTTGGTTGCAGCGGCACCCAAGACCGATGCGAAAGCGGCTGCACCGTCTCCCACGCCGGGGCCATCCCCTGCTCCGGCCCCGGCACAGCAACCGGCCAGCAGCCAGCCGGGTTTCCATTTCTGACGCAACTCTGACACTTTCGCAGGCGGCCGCACGGGATGACGCAGATCGATTTTCGCAGCAACGTAGCCAACAAGCTCGGCTACGCGTGCGTCCTGGTGCGCAAGGCCCGTGCCGCCAATTGCAACGTCGTGCTGTTTTCCGAAGACCGCAACGAGTTGCGCGCACTGGACGAATTGCTCTGGACCTTTGCCGAGCAGGAATTCCTGCCGCATGTGATGGCCGACGACGCCAACGCGGCCCATACGCCCGTGCTCTTGACGGCAAGCGATGAGGCAGCCTTGCCGCACAGCCAGATCCTGATCAACCTGTCGGCCAGGACGCCCGCCAATTTCGCGCACTTCGAACGCATGTTCGAGATCGTCTCGACCGAATCCGCCGACGTAGCTGCGGGGCGCGAGCGCTATCGCTTTTACCAGCAACGCGGCTACCCTTTGACCCATATTGTTGCGGAAGACAAATGAGCAAGTCCACACTCGATGCCGGCATTCCGGTATTGACCGAAGTGATCGCCGGCGACGAGAGTTTCGTCGCCCCAGCCAAGCCGCTGGCTGCCCACGCCAAACCGGTGCCACGGCCCGAAGTGGTCGACGTGCCGCTGATCGACGGCTGGCTGACCGAGGAGTGGAACCGGCTCGAACGCAAGATCGGCGGCCGCATCCTTGGCGAAGTGATGGCGAGCGTCGAGGTTGAAATCGAAGACCGTGTGCGCGACGCCCTGGCCGACGTGCTGCAGACGTCGATCGAGACCATGGCCAACGAAGTGAAGCAAAACCTGCGCGCCACCTTGGAGAGCGTCATCGCCCAGGCGGTACACCGGGAAATCTCCAAGATGCAATTTGCGAAAAAATAAAAAAATTCCCAAAATCCTTGCACTGCTGCGCAAAAATGATTTCTGCGCACAAGAAAATCAAAATATTCGTCCGGTTGTTGATCGCCTGAAAAAATCGAAACTTTCTACAATGGCGGAAAGGAGATCGTCATGAAAGTCATCGTTCTGGGTTCGGGCATCATCGGCACCGCGTCGGCGTGGTTCCTGCACAAGGCCGGCCATGAAGTCGTCGTGGTCGATCGCGCTGCCGGCGCGGCACAGGAAACCAGCTTTGCCAACGGCTGCCAGATTTCGGTCTCGCATGCCGAGCCCTGGGCCAATCCTGCCGCACCGCTGAAGATCCTCAAATGGCTGGGCCGCGAAGATGCACCGCTGCTCTATCGCTTCCGCCCCGAATGGCTGCAATGGAAATGGGGCATGCATTTCCTGCGCGAATGCACGCCTGCGCGCACGGCCCACAACATCCGCCAGATCGTCGCCATCGCCGAATACAGCCGGCAAACGCTGCAGGCGCTGCGCGCGGACACCGGCATCGAATACGATCACCTGACGCGCGGCATCCTGCACTTCTACACCGATGCCGACGAGTTCGAGCACGCGCAACCTGCGGCCAAACTGATGCGCGAACTGGGCTGCCCGCGCGAATCGATTTCGGCCGACGAGGTGATACGCATCGAACCGGCGCTGGCTGCGATCCGCGACAAAATCGTCGGCGGCGACTTCACCGCGAGCGACGAATCCGGCGACATCTACAAATTCACCAGCGGCCTGGCCAGGAAGGCCGAAGAGGCCGGGGTCGTCTTCCGCTTCAGCACCACCGTCACGCGCCTGCTGCAGGACGGCAGCGGTGCCGATGCCAGGATCACCGGCGTGGAAGTGATCGACGGCACAGGCCGGCACCAGGTGTTGCATGGCGACGCCTTCGTCATGGCGGCGGGCAGCTTTTCGGCGCTGCTATTGCAGCCGCTCGGCATCGATCTGATGGTCTACCCGGGCAAGGGCTATTCGGCCACCTACCGCGTGACCGATCCGGATGCCGCGCCCACGGTCTCGCTGACCGACGACGGCCACAAGCTTGTGATCTCGCGCCTGGGCGAGCGCCTGCGCGTGGCCGGCACGTGCGAGTTGAACGGCTACACGCGCGAATTGAATCCCACGCGCTGCGCCGCCATCACGCGCCGCACGCGCGAGCTGTTTCCCGACGCCTGCGACTATGAAGAACCGGTGTATTGGGCCGGACTGCGCCCGCTGACGCCGTCGAACATTCCCTACATCGGCAAGACGCGCTACCGCAATCTTTACCTGAACACCGGCCACGGCACGCTGGGCTGGACCATGGGTGCGGGGTCCGGCAAGGCCATTGCGGAGATCGTATCCGGGCGCCAGCCCGAGGTCGATTTCATTTTCACAGGGATGCCGCAGCGCAAGACTTCCGCTCTGGGTGCTGTGAAAACCGCCTAGCGGGCTGTTGCCAAAAAGCGACAGCTTATTTCCTCACCTATTGCCTCACCTATTTCCCTACTTTGACCTGCAACTCGGCAGCCTTTTCGTCGAAGGCGACCCGTGTGGCGAACTTGGCGCGCTTCATCGGGAAGCGCGACTGGAAGTGCCGCACGTTGCCCGAACCCGATATCACGCGCCGCACAAACTGGTAATAGGCTTCCATGTCGATGACGTGCACCACGAGGAAGTAATCGTAATCGCCCGAAACGAAATAACACTGCATCACCTCGGCTTCCTTGCTCATCCTGGCTTCAAAGTCCTGCATGTGCTCGTCTGACTGGTTGTTCAGCGAGACTTCGAGGAAAGCCAGCATGCCGTATCCGAGCGCGAACGGATCGACCATCGCCACGTCGGCACTGATGATGCCGGCCTCGCGCAGCTCGCGCACCCGGCGCAAACAGGTGGGCTGCGAAATATGTACCTTGTCTGCCAGGACCCGCGTCGGGGTCTGGTTGTCCCTCTGCAGCAGGTTCAAAAGCTTGCGATCGACCTTGTCCAGCGTGTGAAATTTGGGCATATAAAAAATGTGGAAACCTTCAAAAAACCGCACAAAAACTCTTTCCGAACGGTTTTTTATGTTGTACCGTCTGCTTGTTCAGGAATCTGAATAGCTGGGGTGTGCACGACGCGCTCCAAGTGTTGCAGCAACCTCGTTTTTTTTCAATCCTTAGGAGGATATTCATGCAGTTTAAGACTATAAAAATGATTCCGCTGGCAGCCGCAGTTGCATTCGCTTTCGCTGGAACGGCATCGGCTCAGGAACAAGTCGTGAAAATCGGCCACGTCGGACCGACCTCCGGCCCCATCGCCCACCTCGGCAAGGACAACGAAAACGGCGCCCGCATGGCGATCGACGACTTGAACGCCAAGGGCTTCACCATCGGCGGCAAGAAGGTGCATTTCGAACTGCTGGCTGAAGACGATGCAGCCGATCCGAAGCAAGGCACTGCTGCAGCGCAAAAGCTGGTCGACGCAAAAGTCAACGGCGTCATCGGCCACCTGAACTCCGGCACCACGATTCCCGCATCGAAGATCTACCACGACGCCGGCATCCCGCAAATCTCGCCGTCGGCAACCAACCCGCAATACACCAAGCAAGGCTTTGAAACCGCGTTCCGCGTTTGCGCCAACGACGGCCAATTGGGTGGCACGCTGGGCCGCTATGCCGTGCAAGTGAACAAGGCCAAGTCGGTTGCAGTGATCGACGACGGCACCGCTTACGGCCAGGGCGTTGCCGCTGAATTCCAGAAGGGTGCGCAAGGCAAGGGCGCCAAGGTTGTCGCCACCGAGCATACCACCGACAAGTCGACCGACTTCAACGCCATCCTGACCAAGATCAAGGCGGACAATCCTGACGTCATCTTCTTCGGCGGCATGGACGCCGTTGCCGGCCCGATGCTCAAGCAAATGAAGTCGCTCGGCATCAACGCCAAGTTCATGGGCGGCGACGGCATCTGCACCGAACAGCTTCCCAAGCTGGCAGGTGACGGCATGGCCGACGGCCAGGTTGTGTGCGCCGAAGCAGGCGGTGTCGAAGACTCCGGCAAGGCCGCCATGGAAGCCTGGAAGGCAGCCTACAAGAAGAAGTTCGGCGTCGACGTGCAGATCTACGCTCCCTACGTCTATGACGCTGTCATGACCATGGCCAACGCGATGAAGAATGCCGGCTCCGCCGATCCCGCCAAGTATCTGCCTTTCCTGGCCAAGATCAAGTATCACGGCGTCACCGGCGACATCGAATTCGATTCGAAGGGTGACATGAAGAACGGCACGATGACGCTGTACACCTACAAGGGTGGCGAGCGTCAGCTCATCGCTGTAACGCACTAAGCCAGGCGCCAGGCTTGAGCCTGGCTCCCGGACGAAAAAAGCGCCTCACGAGGCGCTTTTTTCATGGATCGGGTTCAGCCCGGAATACAGCTTGTTTTTGCGGCTTTACTTTTGCGACAGCACCCACTTGACCAGCACGTGCGCTTCGGCATCGGAGACGCCGGCATTCGGCGGCATGGGAACCGGGCCCCAGGTGCCGCTGGTCCCCTTCAGCACTTTCTGCACCAGCTGCTTTTCGGCATCCTTCTGACCCGCGTATTTCTTTGCCACGTCCTGGTAAGCCGGGCCGACCACCTTGCTTGCCACCGCATGGCAATTCAGACAGCCCTTGGCCTTGGCCAGGTCTGCCGGATCGGCCGCATAGGCCGATTGGCCGCCGAGCAAGGCCGCCGCAAACAGACTCAGCGTGACGATTTTTTTCATTGTGCTCTCCAGAAAAAATAATAAGGGAAAACCAGCGGGCCTGCCCCGCTTTTGCCGGGGGCAGCATTAGGCAATAGTACGATATCCGCATAAAACGCGTCACGCCTTGATGCATATCGGATATACGCGATTGACCATGAGCAACAACCGTTCTATCCTACGAGACTGGAACAAGATGCGGAGGCGCCATGCCATTGATTATATTGCTCGCTGCGCTGATCGCCCTGCGCTATTTCGAAATCGGCCCGTTTGCCACCATGTCGTGGTGGTGGGTCGTGCTGGTTGCCGTCATCGCCTTCATCTGGTTCGAATTCATCGAGCGCATGCTGGGCCTGGACAAACGCGGCGCCGCCGACAAGAACGAAAAGATGCGCGCGCAACGCGTCAAGGAAACGTTCACCAAGAAAAAGAAGTGACGGACGAAGCCCAGCCACCCCTGCAATGCGATTAACCCGACGGTGCCGCGCTCGGATCGGCCCGGCGCGCTTGACGCCAAATGATCCGCACTCCTGTTGCCTGAACCTTCCTTGCCGCCACTGCTGACGAATCGTTTAAACATTTGCCGCTGATGCACGCCATGCGGCAAGGTCATTATCCATAACAGGGCTCAGCCGCCTGCTCGCCGGCCTCCTTTCCTATCGCCATACGCCTCCGCCGGCCTTTTGCCGGTGCCATGCCACATGCGCACCAATCGAAAGTGGACTCTCCGCTGTCGCCCACGCCCTGCCGACTGCTGCGAGCGTCTTTGCCGTGTTGCGCAAGGCCAGGCTGCAACTGGTATGTGATTGGTTGGTAACTTTCAAAACCACTTGACGCTACAGGTATGCAGACGCATTCTTGCCTGCGGCTGCCATTTGTTATTTTTACAAGCAGACCACGCTGTTGAAACCAGACGTGGCAAAACACGGAAGACAGCCGCCTGACAACAACTTCACTGTGGCGTTGAGGAGAGAGAAAATGAAAACGAGACTTTGCAGCACCTTGGCATTAGGCATGATCGGCAGCATGTTGGCTGCTTGCGGCAGCGGCGGCGACTCGACGGATTCCTTGAACAGTAGCAGCGACAAGGACATCACCCGCAGCGTCAAGGCTGCGGCCGGTTGCGTCGCATGGGCCAGCGGCGGCACGTATACCGCCGGGGAAGTCGTCACCTATAACGGCGCGACCTATACCGCCCTGGTCAATCAGACCGACTACGCCGGCACCGGCTGGAATCCGACGATAGGCAGCCTGTTCAAGAGCGGCGGAAGCTGCAGCGGCAGCCCTGCGCCGACCCCGACTCCCACACCTACGCCAACACCTACCCCGACACCCACCCCCACCCCGACGCCGACACCGGGCTGCAGCTACAGCGTCTGGACCTACGGTGTCGACTACTACAAGGGCACCGTGGTCGAGTACCCGGCCAACGGCCAGTACTACCTTGAAGTGAACAACGGCACCAACGGCAGCGACGCCACCGACCCGACGATCAGCACCTGGTATTGGCAGCCGACCACGTGCAGCGGCGGCTCGACCCCGACGCCGACGCCCTCAAGCGGCTTCGTCGTCAGCCAGGCGCAATACAACGCCATGTTCCCCAGCGCCAACGGTTTCTACACCTACGCCAACCTGGTGGCGGCGATCAGCGCAAAATATCCGGCGTTCGCCAATACCGGCACGTCGACGCAGAAGCTGCAGGAAGCGGCCGCCTTCTTCGCCAACGTCAGCCACGAAACCTCGGGCCTGGTGTACATCAACGAGATCGCCCAGGCCGTGTATTGCGGCGGCGGCAGCTACGCCTGTGCGGCGGGCCAGGAATACTACGGCCGCGGTCCCTTGCAGATCAGTTGGAACTACAACTATGGCGCAGCCGGCGCGGCATTGGGCGTCGACCTGATCGACAATCCCGGCCTGGTCTCCAGCAACGGCGAAATCACCTGGGAGACGGCACTGTGGTACTGGATGACGCAGACCGGCAATGCCGGCATCACGCCGCACAATGCGATCATCAATTCGCAGTCGTTCGGGCAGACCATCAACGCCATCAACGGCGGCATCGAGTGCGGCCAGGCGGCCGGTTCGGTCGGCTACGAGGAAATGGAGAACCGCGTGCAGTTGTATCAGCAGTTCTCCACCTTGCTCGGCGTACCTACCGTGAGCAACGTCGGCTGCTGACGTAGACGGCACACCCTCAACTCTGTCGTTCCCGCGGAGGCGGGCCCAGGACTTAACCCCGTGGACGGAACGTTCCTGGGTCTCCCCTTGCAGAGCGCGCCTCCCCAAGCATGGGGAGGCCGTTCCGCCGGCGTCATTTCTGACAACAACGCATTTTTGTTAAAGATTGCCGTCCGTCACCGCGCCCTTGCTCGCGGACGACGTCAATGCCGCAAACTTGGCCAGCACGCCACGCGTATAGCGCGGCGGCGGGGCCTTCCATTCGGCACGGCGGCGCGCCAATTCCTCGTCGCTGATGTTCAACTGGATCAGTTGCTGATGCGCATCGATGGTCACCGAATCGCCTTCCTTGACCAGCGCAATCGCGCCGCCCACGTAAGCTTCGGGCGACACATGGCCCACCACCATGCCCCAGGTGCCGCCGGAGAAGCGGCCGTCGGTGATCAAGCCGACGGACTCGCCCAAACCCTTGCCGATCAAGGCCGAAGTGGGCGCCAACATTTCCGGCATGCCGGGCGCGCCCTTGGGACCGAGGTAACGCAGCACCAGCACGTCGCCGGCTTTGATCTGGTCGGCCAGGATGGCGTCCATGGCGGTGTATTCGTCGTCGAACACGCGCGCCGGGCCGGTGATGACCGGATTCTTCAAGCCGGTGATCTTGGCCACGCAGCCTTCGGTCGAAAGATTGCCCTTGAGGATGGCGAGATGACCCTGCTTGTACAGCGCCTGCTCGATCGGCATGATCACGTCCTGCCCGGCCGGCGGTGCATCGGGCACGTTGGCCAATTCCTCTGCCATGGTGCGGCCGGTGATGGTGATGCAGTCGCCATGCAAGAGGCCCGCGTTCAGCAGCAGTTTCATGACCTGCGGAATGCCGCCGGCGCGATGCAGATCGGTGGCGACATATTTGCCCGAGGGCTTGAGGTTGCAGATGACCGGCACCTTCAGCCGCATGCGCTCGAAGTCGTCGATGGTCCATTCGACCTCGGCCGCATGGGCGATCGCCAGGAAGTGCAGCACCGCATTGGTCGAGCCGCCTGTTGCCATGATCACGGCGACGGCGTTTTCGATCGCCTTCTTCGTCACGATGTCGCGCGGCTTCAAATCGGCCTTCACCGCTTCGACCAGCACACGCGCCGATTCGGCGGCCGAACCGACCTTTTCGTCGTCCGGGTTGGCCATGGTCGACGAATACGGCAGCGACATGCCGAGCGCTTCGAACGAAGACGACATGGTGTTGGCTGTGTACATGCCGCCGCAGGAGCCGGAAGACGGACAGGCATTCTTCTCGATACCGTCGAAGTCTTCCTGCGACATGCGCCCGGCGCTGAATTCGCCGACCGCTTCGAAGGCCGAGACGATGGTCAGGTCCTTGCCCTTCCAGTTGCCCGGCTTGATCGTGCCGCCATAGACGTAGATCGAAGGCACGTTGGTGCGCAGCATGGCGATCATGCCGCCCGGCATGTTCTTGTCGCAGCCGCCGATGACGACGCAGCCATCCATCCACTGGCCGTTGACGGCGGTTTCGATGCAATCGGCAATCACTTCGCGCGAGATCAGCGAAAATTTCATGCCCTCGGTGCCCATCGACATGCCGTCGGAAATGGTCGGCGTGCCGAACACTTGCGGATTGGCGCCGGCGTCCTTGATCGTGGCAATGGCAATGTCGGCCAGCTTTTGCAGGCCCGAGTTGCACGGCGTGATCGTCGAATGGCCGTTGGCCACGCCGATCATGGGCTTGTCGAAGTCTGCCTTCTCGTAGCCCATGGCGTAATACATGGAACGGTTCGGGCTGCGCGAGATGCCCTGGGTGATGTTTTTCGAGCGGCGGTTGTAGGCCATGGTGTCTCCTGTATGTCTGATGGTGATGCGTAAATGCGTGTCGAATGCCGAGACTTGCAAGATTGCCTTGCCTCCGGATGCGTGTCAAATATATGATTCCATCATGAATGATATGAATTGCATATCAATACTTACGTTCGCTATAAACTTGTCCTCCCCGCGAAAGCGGGGAGCCAGGAATTAAAACCTGTAACCGTAGCATCTGTGGGTCCCCGCTTTCGCGAGGACGACGGGCATATTGATATTTCCATGAACCTGGAACTGCGCCAGCTGCGTTATTTTGTCGCCGTGGCCGAAGAGCTGCATTTCGGCCGCGCGGCCCTACGTCTGCACATGACGCAGCCGCCACTGTCGCAGACCATACAGGCGCTTGAATCGGCCCTTGGCACGGCGCTGTTTGCGCGCACCAACCGCAGCGTGGCGCTGACCCCGGCCGGCCATGCCTTGCTGCCCGAGGCGCGCCGCCTGTTGCTGCAGGCCGAGGGCTTGCCGGCGCTGGCGCGGCGCGCAGCGGCCGGCGAGACCGGGCGCCTGGCGCTGGCCTTCGTCTCGACAGCCGACTACAGCGTGCTGCCCGCGCTATTGCGCCAGTTCCGCGAAGCCTATCCTGCCGTCGCCATCGAATTGCGCGAAGCCACCTCCGACGTACAGCAGGAAGACTTGCTCGAAGGCCGGATCGATGCCGGCCTGTTGATACCGCCTTTGTCTGACAAGAGTGCCGATGCGCTGCATTACCGGCCAGTGCTGGCCGAACCGCTGGTGGCCGCCCTGCCCCAGGGTTTGCCCGTCGCGCGCGGCAAGAGCCCGCTGCAACTGGGGCGCCTGCGCGACCAGCCCCTGATCGTGTTCCCGCGCCATATCGCACCCGGCCTGCATGACGCCATCATGGCCGCGTTCCACGACGCCGGCGTCACCCCGCGCATCGCCCAGGAAGCGATCCAGATGCAAACCATCGTTGGACTGGTTTCGGCAGGCATGGGAATCGCACTTGTGCCACAATCCGTGTCGAACCTGAGGCGGCCCGGGGTGGAATACCGGGCGCTGGCGGGAAAAGTACCCGTGGTGGAGACCGGCCTGGCATGGCGGCGCGATAACGCGCAGCCGGTGTTGCAAGCCTTCGTCGAACTGATAGCAAAGAACGCCTGAACATGCCCTTACAACATCCCAATTTCGATCCGATCGCCTTTTCCACTCCGGCTTTCCACATCCCCCTGGTCAATATCGACGTCGGGTCCTGGCCGGTGCACTGGTACGGCATCATGTACCTGATCGCGTTTGCGCAATTCCTGATCCTGGGCCGCCTGCGCGTGAAGCAGCCGCACAACGCGGCGGCCGGCTGGACTGCCGAGGACCTCGACGACATGCTGTTTTACGGCGTGCTGGGCGTAGTGCTGGGCGGACGGCTCGGGGAAGTGATCCTGTATGAGCCGCGTCAGTATTTCGCGCATCCGCTCGACATTCTCAAGCTGTGGAACGGCGGCATGTCGTTCCACGGCGGCTTCGTCGGCGTGATGGTCGCGATGAGCCTGTGGGCCAGGAAGCGCGGACGCAAGGTCATGGCCGTGCTCGACTTCATCGCGCCGCTGGTGCCGCTGGGCTATGCCGCCGGCCGCTTCGGCAACTTCATCAATCACGAACTGCCCGGCCGGCCGGCCGACCCGAGCCTGCCCTGGGCCATGTGGTGGCCGGGGATTCCCGATTATCCGGTGCATCCCTCGCCCTTGTACCAGATGCTGGTCGATGGCGTGCTGCTGTTCGTCATTTTGTGGCCGTTCGCACGCAAGCCCAAGCCGATGATGGCGGTGTCGGGCATGTTCTCGCTGTTGTATGGCTGCGCGCGCTCGTTCACCGAATTCTTCCGCGTGCCGGACTATGTGGTCCATCTCGGGGACATTCCCATCACCGCCGGACAACTATGGTCGCTGCCGATGATTGTGCTGGGCATCGTGCTGCTGGTCATCGCCTATCGTAAGCCGGATCACAAGGAAGCCTGATGTCGGACGTCACGGTCAGCATTGCGGACAGCATCGCCACGGTTGCGCTGTCGCATCCGGGCAAGCTGAACGCGATCGACACGGCGATGTGGCGCCGCCTGCGCGCCGTGTTCGATGAGCTGACACGCGATACTTCCCTGCGCTGCGTGATCGTACGCGGCGCGGACGGCAACTTTGCCGCGGGGGCCGACATCGAGGAATTTCCCGCCGTGCGCGCCAACACCCAGCAAGGCATCGCCTACCACGAAGACTTGATCGCACCGGCCTTGCAGGCAATTGCCGAATGCCTGCATCCGACTGTGGCGGCCATCGACGGCGTGTGCGTCGGCGGCGGATTGGAGATCGCATGCAGCAGCGACATCCGCCTGGCGCAACACGGTTCGCGTTTCGGCATCCCGATCAACCGACTCGGCTTTCCACTGGCGCCGCGCGAGTTGCAAGGCTTGCTGCAATTGGTGGGCAAGGCGCGCACGCTGGAAATCCTGCTCGAAGGCCGCGTATTCGATGCCGAAGAAGCGCTGGCCAAGGGCTTGCTGCATCGTATCGTGGCCGACGTGCACGGCGCGGCATCTGAAGCTGCCCAACGCATCGCGCAAGGCGCACCGCTGGCGGCACGCGCCAACAAGGCCATGGTGCGGCGGCTGGCGCCACGCGCCGAACCGCTCGATGAGCACGAACTGAAAACCGCCTACGACTTCCTCCAAAGCAGCGACTACCGCGAAGGGGTGCAAAGCTTCCTCGCCAAACGCCCGCCCGACTTCCAAGGCCGATGACATCATGAACGCCAATCTCTTTGCCCTGTTCGCCGAACGCTTTCCCCAAGACCGCGAAGCCTGCTGCATCGAAACGCACGACGGCCTGTATTACTCGTGGAACGATCTCGACCGCGCCACGGCACGCATCGCCAACCTGCTGCTCGATTTGAATCTGCCCGAAGGGGCGCGCGTGGCGGTGCAGGTCGACAAGTCGCCCGAGGCCTTGCTGCTGTACCTGGCCACGCTGCGCGCCGGCCTGGTCTACCTGCCGCTGAACACGGCATATCGCGCGGAAGAGATCGCTTACTTCATCGGCGACGCCACGCCGTCTGTCGTGGTGTGCTCGCCGCAGAATTTCGGCTGGGTGGCGCAGATCGCGTTCAAGGCCGGCACGGCGCATGTCTATACGCTATCGGAACACCGCAGCGGCTCGCTGCTGCAACGCGCGCAGCATTATCCCGACCGGTGCGAGCCGGTCATGTGCCTGGGCAGCGACCTGGCCGCGATCCTGTATACCTCCGGCACCACGGGCCGCAGCAAGGGCGCGATGCTGACGCACGAGAACCTCGCCGCCAACGCCAGGACCTTGCACAAGGCCTGGCACTGGCAACCGGGCGACGTGCTGCTGCACGCGCTGCCGCTGTTCCACGTGCACGGCCTGTTCGTCGCCTCGCATTGCGCCTTGCTCAACGGCAGCAAGATGATCTTCCTGCCCAAGCTCGACGCTGCGGAAATCATGCGCCATCTGCCGCGCGCTACCGTCTTCATGGGCGTGCCGACCTATTACGTGCGCCTGCTGGCCGAAGCATCGTTTGGGCGCGAAGTCTGCGCCAACATGCGCTTGTTCGTCTCGGGTTCCGCGCCGCTGTTGCTGGAAACCTTCAACAGCTTCATCGCGCGCACCGGCTTCACCATCCTCGAACGCTATGGCATGAGCGAGACCAACATGCTGGTGTCGAATCCCTACGAAGGCAAGCGTGTCGGCGGCAGCGTCGGCTTGCCGTTGCCGGGCGTGTCGGTGCGGGTGGTGAACGACCAGGGCCAGCCTTGTGCTGCGGACGAAATCGGCGGCATCCAGGTCAAGGGGTCGAACGTGTTCAAGGGTTACTGGAACATGCCGGAGAAGACTGCGGAGGAATTCACCGCCGACGGTTATTTCATCACCGGCGACGTCGGCAAATTCGATGCCGAGGGCTACCTCTCCATCGTCGGCCGCAGCAAGGACTTGATCATCTCGGGCGGCTACAACGTCTACCCCAAGGAAATCGAAGGCGTGCTGGACGATATGGAAGGCGTCGCGGAGTCGGCCGTGATCGGCGTGCCGCATCCCGATTTCGGCGAAGCCGTGGTGGCGGTGGTGGTGCCCAAGCGCGGCGCCACGCTCGACGCATCGGCGATGATCGCCTTGCTCAAGGAACGCATCGCCAACTTCAAGGTGCCCAAGCGCATCGTGGTCGTCGATGAGTTGCCGCGCAATGCCATGGGCAAGGTGCAGAAGAAGATGTTGAGGGAGCGCTATTGCCTCGACTGAGGTCTTACGCGCTCTTCTTTTTCAGCAGCTTGGCGATGCACTTCCATTCGTCCGCCGTCACCGGCGTGATCGAGAGCCGGTTGCCGCGCTTGAGCGTGACCATGTCGGCCAACTCGGGCGACTCGCGCAATTCGGCCAGCGACAGCAATCGCGTCTTTTGCACGGCGCGCACGTCGACCATCATCCAGCGCGGGTTTTCCTGCGTGGCCTTTTCGTCGTAATACTTGCTCTTGGCATCGAACTGCGTGTGGTCGGGGTAAGGCGTGCTCGCCACTTCGGCCAGACCGGCGACGCCAGGCTCGGGACAGCTCGAGTGATAGAACAGCACGCCGTCACCCGGCTTCATCATGTCGCGCATGTAGTTGCGCGCCTGGTAGTTGCGCACGCCGAACCACGGCACGAGCTGCCCCTTCGCGTTCATCACGTCGTCGAAACTGATTTCGTCGGGTTCGGACTTCATCAGCCAGTATTGCTTCATGATGCGGCTTCCTATCGATGAAAAAAAGAAAGTGCGGAAAATGCGCGCCAAAAGAAAAGCGGTTGCATCGAAATGCAACCGCCCGTGGATCAAGCCCCGCCTGTGCCGCTGTGCCGGCATCCTGAACCTGACGGTTCAAGTCGGTCACAGTTAGTTCAATTTCGGGTTCATCGGACAAGCGACGCTCACGCCCATCAAACAAAATTCCGTAACCTATGCTCGTAAATGGTTCAAGGAATATATGGCAATCGCGAACACGGCAGGGACCCCAAGTCTACTCCTCTGCGCTCGCGTGTCAAACGTTTTGCGTGGAATCAGAAAAGATTTTCCTGCGGCGTGAGTGCCGCATCGAGCACCGCGTGCATCGAAGCAATTTTCTGCCGCACGTCGGCAATCGTCATGTCGGCCAGCGGACCCTCGCCGGCCTTGGAACCAAGCAGCTCGGCGGCGATGCCCAGCGCGGCCATCACGGCGATGCGGTCGTTGCCCTTGATCTTGCCGGTATCGCGGATCGCGCACATCTTGCCATCCAAGTAAGCGACCGCTTCGTGCAACGCCCGCTCCTCGCCTTCCTTGCAGGCGAGCTTGTAGGGTTGGCCCATGATGGAGACATCGAGCTGAATCATGCAACCTCCTCGTCGTCTTCAGGGACGGGAATACGCTCCAGAAGCGCGGTGACGCGCTGATGCGCTTCCTCGATACGCTGCAGGAGATTGGCATTTTCCGCCTCCATATTTGCCGCATTCATGCGCAACTCGGCATTTTCGCGGCGCAAGGCACGCGTCATCTCCGCCAGGTGGCCGATTTTTTCGGAAAGTTGATTGAAGTCGGAAATCATTCCGCCACTATAGTGTTGCAAATGAATTTCCGTCAATAGATTCAGGCACTTGCCGACGTTTTTTGAAGACAGGTCTCACCAATGCACACAGTTCTGCGGGCCATGGCGCGACAAATCGGCGTGCCGTCACGACGAAATGACGGCACCACGACGAAAACCATATCGATCCGCTAACAAGATGGCGCCCGGCGATTTTTTGCTATACTTGCCTCGAACCGGGCCGCCATGGATTGCAACGCGCCATGTCGGCAGGCCCGGTCTCAGTCGGCATGGGGCGGTAGCTCAGCTGGGAGAGCGTCGCGTTCGCAATGCGAAGGTCGGGAGTTCGATCCTCCTCCGCTCCACCAATAGCCACAAGGGTTCCGGCGAATTGTGTCGATGGAACGATAACTTTGCCGCTTCGGCAAGGTTATGCTTCCAAAACGTGTTTGGCAAAGATATGCTTCCAGTCCGCTAAACGGGCTAACCTCTCTTCGGACCTACGCAGATATTCAGACGGGAGAGTGGCGACGCGGCTTGTCGCCGCGTCGTTGGGAGGAAAACCGGTGAGAGGATAGTTGGGACGGGGGGTCTCCCGCCCCAGGAACATTCAAGAGGTTATCGCATCGCGGTAAGCTTTAAGAAGGTGTGTCTGAGCCAGCGACATACCTTCCTTTCGCAATATGGTGCTCACCTGCCGACGTGATGGGTATGTTTCCATCTACAAGGCCGCGCGATCGGCCGCCTCCGTATTGAGCAGCATTTTTACCAACACGCTGCCATCCTTGCGTTTCGCCTCTTCCCTCAGCAGCACCTGGCTGGTTTTGTCGTACCAGAACGTGCTGCGTACCACGCCGGTGTTGTAGTCGGCCGTCACTTTCCAGCAATCGATGCTGCGGCCGGTGGCGTCGACGATGGCTTCGCTGCCGGCCACCTTGAACACATAGCGCGCGGGCGGCTGCTTGTCGCCGGTATCGGGATCGTAGAATTCGATGCTGGCGGCGTAGTTATTGTCCAATGGAAGTGCCTGCAGCAACTCCATATCGTAGATGAAGTTGAATGCCGGTTCCGGCGAGGCGATGCTGAAATCCTTGCTTGCATTGCCTTCCAGATCCTTCATGCCGACAATTTTGTCGGGCAGGAAGCGGAATCCGTCGATTTCCGTGCCGCCGGCCTCTCAGCACGTCCTTTTCAATCGAGGTGAGCGGACGGAAGGTACCCGTTTCGAAATAGGCGTCTGCGTCGAGCATCGCCACCGGGTTGCTCACTTCGTCCCAATGCTGCGAGATATGCATCACCTTGCTGCCTTCGCGCTCCTCGAAACTGATGGTGCGGCTCCAGATGTCGATGGCGGAGCGTTGATCGCCTTTGACGTTGTAGCGAAGGTAGCGGTGGACGCCGGGCCTGAGCAGGTTGAAGCGCTGCAACGCATCGCCGACCTTGACCACTGCGGCCGGCTGTTGCGCAATGGCGGCGGGCGCGGCGGCACACAGGCAAAGCCACAACAGGGTCGAGCGATAATTGGAAAACCGCACACCGCTCTTTAGCTTGGCTCGCAACATTCTTTGCATGATATTTCCCATTTCAAGTGATTGAATCGGATGGCATGGAAGGACGTCAATGGATGCCAACGCTGATTGCAGCAAACGCGACTGTGCATCCTCAGGCGACGATATGCCGCGTCTTTGGGCGTTTCCAGCAATTTGCGATGAAATGAATTTCCGGGAGGCTGAATTGCGCCATGGCGGCATGAACGAAATCGTCAGGTGCCCAGGGTATCGGCGGGTAATGCGGTTGCGCGCCTGCAAGCGGAATCGCTGCGGCGGCTAAGGTAAAGCGGATTCCCGTCGGCGAAAAAAAACGGCGGCACCGATGTGCCGCCGTTTTCCGCGGTGAAGCTTAAGGCTGGATCGAGCTGATCTTCGCGCCTTGCAGCGAGACGCCGGCCATCACGCCGGCATTGGTCGTGACGAAGCCGACCACGGCATGGTGTGCGAGATTGGCGTCGATGTCGCCATTGGCGCCGATCGTGGCGATGGCCACGGTGGCGTCGCCGCCGACGTCCCAGCCATTGCTTTGACGGAATCTATTGAGCGCCTCATCGGTCATGAACATCAGGATGATGCCCTTGGACTGGGCGCCGATCTGCCAGCCTACCGAGCCGGCGGCGATGTTGTAATAGCGCTCGGTCACGCCATTGACGCGCAGTGCGCCCCGGCCGTATTCACCCCCAACGACCAGCCCGGCCTGGAACACGGACGGAAACACCAGGATACCCTTGGCCTGGTTGGCCACCGCACGTGCGGAAGGTGCCGTGTCATAGAGATGTGCCAGGGCAGAATCGACGCCTTCGTTGATCTCGCGGCGGTCCGCATGATGGCTTTCGGACGTTGGCGGCGTGGTGGTGGTGCTGCAGGCGGAAAACATCAGGCTCGAACCTGCAACCATGCAGGCGACAAGGGTACGGCGCAAAGGAAAGGTCTTGTTCATTGTTGTGCTCCTGAAAAGTAGGATTGGATTTACGACCCGGCAAAGTGCACGTGCCAAGCACGAGTTCGCGTCGCCTACATCGGCGCTTCGACATGTCGAACCGGGGTTCCGGATCGATGCCAGATATGATGAGGCGCGATGAAGCGAATCAACTCGGCTGCACCTTCCTGGTTGCGATATTCGATTGCAGATGAGTCAACAAGTTCAAATGATGCCGGCCAACAACATTAGGGGTTGCCCAAAAGAATCGACCCTTGCCGAAGGCGGCAACGCGCTTCGGACAAGGGTCGGCGGGGAGCGAGGCTTCGGCTGTGTCGCTCAGGTGCGTGCTTGCTTGCGTCGCTTAGTTGCGTCTATACACCGCTTCGATCTCGCTCTCCAGCCGCGCATGCAAGGCGTTGCGCTTCAATTTCAAGGTCGGCGTGATCAAGCCGTTTTCAATGGTCCAGGGTTCCGTCGTGGCCCACACTGCGCGCGGCACTGCATAATAGGGAAACGCCTTGCTCGCTTCCTTGATGCGTGCCAGCAGCGCATCGCGTGCGGCTTGCGCATGCACGCTGGCGGGGTCGGATGCGTCGAGCTTGAGGCCTGCAGCCAGGTCGCGCCAGCCATCCTTGGATAACACGACGAAAGCGGAAACGAAAGACCGGTTTTCGCCGACCACCATGGCTTGTTCGAACAGCGGATCGGCCATGATGGCCAATTCCAGATCGGCCGGCGGAATCTTCTCGCCGGTCGAGGTGACCATGATTTCCTTCAGGCGCCCCGAAATGCGGATGCGCCCGCCTTCGATCACGGCCTGGTCGCCGGTGCGCAGCCAGCCGTCGGCGGTAGTCACGGCGCGCGTGTCGTCCGGTCTGCCCCAGTAGCCCTTCATCACCGAGGGCGCCTTCACCTGCAGTTCGCTATTCTCGCCGATGCGTACTTCGACACCCTCAAGCGGGTGGCCGACCGTCGCCGGCCAGTTGTCGTCGAGCGCATTGGCCGCCACCACCGGTGCGGTCTCGGTCATGCCGTAGCCTTGCAGGAGCGGCAGGCCCAGGCCGAGGAAGCATTGCCCCACCGCCTGCGACAGCGCCGCACCGCCGGAAACCGCCGCGCGCAAGCGGCCGCCGAACAGGTCGAGGATATTCCTGGCAACCAGCGGCTCCAGCACCAGCCACAGCAAGGCGTCGATTGCGGCCGAACCCTGCGCGCCATCGGGCAAGCCGTTCCTGCGGCAAAAGCGGCGCCAGCCGACCTGCTGCGCAAGCTTGAACATCGATTGCTTGAAACTGCTGGCCTGGCCGAGCTTTTCCTGCAGCTTGGCATAGAAGCGTTCATAGATGCGCGGCACCGACACCAGCACGGTCGGCCGCGCGGTCTTCAAGTCTTCCGCGATCAGCGAAGGCGAGCGGGCGTAGACCACGCAACTGCCGGCTGCAACGGGCAGGTAGTAGCCGATGGTGCGCTCGAAGGTATGCGACAGCGGCAGGAAGGAAAGGAACACGTCGTCCTGGCGCGTTTCCACGCGTGCCAGCACGGCCTTGATGTTGGCGACGATGTTGTGATGCGTCAGCATCACACCCTTGGGCTTGCCCGTCGTGCCCGAGGTATAGACGATGGCGGCAAGGTTCTCGGGCTGCGTCGGCGCCAGCGCCAAGGCTGCGCCTGCATCGTGCGGCGCCAGCCACGATCGGAGGCCGGCTACCGGTATTGTCCCGGCTTCGTCGGCGCCGTCTTCCACCGTTACGACCAGCTTGAGGTACGGATACTGCTCACAGGCCAGGGCAATCGGCGCCCATTGCGCGCGCGTCGAGAGCATCAGCATCGAGGCCTGGCAGTCGTTCAAGATGTAGCCGATGCTGCCGGGCGTATCGATCGAATGCATCGGCACCGGCACCAGGCCGCGTGACAGGCAGGCCTGATCGATGCAGACTGCGTCGACGCCGTTGGGCAGCAGCACGGCGACGCGCGCGCCGTGCTCAAGCTTCATCGCATCGAGCGCACGCGCCCAATGCGCCACGCGCTCGCCGATCTGCTGCCAACTATAGCCGACCCAGCGGTTGGCGCCGCTTTCGAACTGGCGATAGGCTTCGGCATCGGGGCTGGCCTGCACCCGCCGCGAAAAGAGTTGTCCCAGCGTGGAAATCTGTTTGAGTGTCTCGCTTGCGGTCTGCGTCATTATTTTTCTGTCTTGTCTTATAAACCTCTAGTTTACTCCGCCGCGCCCTTCTCGGCATAGGCGGCCAGCCGGTGCAGTTGCTCCGTCAAGACACCGTTGACCGGGCCGGCCAGCTTGTCGAGTCCGGAATTGGGCCCGCCGTTGACGCGATAGGTCAGCTTCAATATCGTGCCCTCGCCGCGCGGCGCCATGGTGAAGGTCAGGATGCCGTTGACCGCCAGTTCCTGCAGCGGGCCCAAGCTCGACTGCAACACCACCTGCGTATTCTTGCGCAAGCCGACCACCTGCCCGTGCACTGCCGACCCACCGTCCCAGCGTTCGCAAAAACAGCCGCCCGACGTGAGCTGCATGCTCAGGTTGGCGGCATCGCCAGACCAGGTATGCACCTTGTTCCACCATTTCTCGACCTTGCCGATGTCGGAATACACGTCGTCCGGCTTGGCATGGATTTCCTGCTGCAGCACGACGAGAAAACCGGCCGGCGACACCTCGCTCGCTTCGGCATGTGCAATCGCAGGCAGCGCTAGCGCCGGCAGTGCGATTGTTGCGGCGCAAAATAGCAAGCGCAGATGTTTCGCCATGGCCGCCGCCTCCGTCATTGTTATGGAAACGCCAATCTAACCGAGCGCCGGCAGATGGACAAGCCCATTTCTGACAGATTTGTCATTTTGCCGTCAGAATCCGGACCGGAGCAGAAGCCTATAGTGACCGGCATCGTGCGCTTGTTGCGCCGTATTCCTATACTTTTGCCCATCATGAACAAGCCGACGAAGCGAACCAGAACATCGGGCAAGCCGGCGTGCGACAAGCAATTTCGGGCAAAATAGCTGGGAGCGACGAAAAAACGCCCACCCGATGGAAAGCAGCAATGAAAATCCTGATAGTCGAAGATGAGTTGAAGATGGCCGAATACCTGCATCGCGGCTTGAGCGAGCAGGATTGCGCGGTCGACGTGGTGCACAACGGCATCGACGGCCAGCATATGGCCATCCATTACGACTACGACGTGATCATCCTCGACGTGATGCTGCCCGGGCTGGACGGTTTCTCGATATTGCGCTCGCTGCGCGCCGCCAAGTCCACGCCGGTCATCATGCTGACCGCGCGCGATCGCGTGGAAGACCGCGTGCGCGGCTTGCAGGCCGGCGCCGACGACTATCTCGTCAAGCCGTTTTCCTTCCTCGAGCTGCTGGCCCGGCTGCAGGCATTGACGCGGCGCGGCCGGGTGCAGGAATCGACCCAGCTCCACATCGGCGACCTGCACATCGATTTTCTCGCGCGCAAGGCTTTCCGCAACGGCACGCGCATCGACCTGACGGCCAAGGAATTTTCGCTGCTGGCCGTGCTGGCCAAGCGCCAGGGCGAGATATTGTCCAAGACCGCCATCGCCGAACTGGTGTGGGACATCAATTTCGACAGCAACACCAACGTCGTCGAAGTCGCCATCAAGCGCCTGCGCGCCAAGATCGACGGTCCGTTCAAATCGGCGCTGCTGCATACCATACGCGGCATGGGCTACGTGCTTGAAGCGAGGCAGGAGGAGGCCAGCACATGAGCGCGTCTTTGAAAGAAGCGACGCCCGCGTTCGACGTGCGCAATTCCATCGCCTGGCGCCTGGCGGCCATGTTCGCCGTCGCCACGCTGGTAGTGTTTTTCATGATCGGCTTTGCGCTGCACAAAGTGCTTGAGCACGAACTCGACCGGCACCAGATCGAGCAGCTCAATACCAAGTACCAGATGATGGAGTACACATTGGTGCGCTTGAAAAGCACCGAGCAGTGGCAACGCGTCACGGCCAAGCTCGACGCGCTCTCGCCGGCCGACGGCACGACGCAATTCTGGATCGACAGCTCCGACCCGCACTACCGCTACGGCAAGTCGACCGAGGATGTCACGCAGTTATTGAAGGGACCGGCCGGCATCGGCGAAATTGCCATGCCCGATCTGCGCCACCCGATGCGCACCGAAGCCGGCGACATACCGGCTAACGACGAGCGACCCGCCTTGCGCTTCATGGTCGGCGTAGATTCGACGCCGTACTTCAAGACCAAACAAGCCTTCCGGCTTGCCTTGCTGATCCTGTCGTCGCTTGGCGCCATCGTCGTCACCGGGCTGGGCTTGATGATCGCCCAACTCGGCTTGAAGCCCTTGAACAAACTGTCGCAGGAAGCCGGCGAACTAAGCCCGCGCAACCTTTCGCAGCGGCTGCAATTGTCGCAGTTGCCGGCGGAGCTGTCCAAGCTCGGCGCCTCGTTCAACGGCGCGCTCGACCGGCTTGAATCGGCCTACCAGCAGCTCGAAGGCTTCAACGCCGACGTGACGCATGAATTGCGCACGCCGCTGGCCAACCTGATCGGCCAGACCCAGGTGGCCCTGTCGCGCGAGCGCACGACGGGTGAACTGGTCGAGACGCTGCAATCGAACCTGGAAGAACTCGAGCGGCTGCGCGCCATCGTCAACGACATGCTGTTCCTGGCGCGCGCAGACCAGGGCGAACGTGCGATCCGGCTCGAAGCCGTGTCGATTGCCGCCGAAGTCAACAAGACCGTGGAATTCCTCGACTTCATCATGGATGAAGCCGACGTCAGTGTGCGCGTCGAAGGCGACGCCCAGGCGCAGATCGAAACCTCGCTGTTCCGCCGCGCCGTCACGAATCTGTTGCACAACGCGATCCAGCACTCGCAGGCGAAGTCCGAGATCGTGGTCGAAGTCAGCGGCGAGCAGCAGGATGGCGTGCCGCAAGGTGTTCGGATTGCCGTCTCCAACCCCGGCCCGGAAATCCCCAGGGAACACCTGCCGCGCCTGTTCGACCGCTTCTACCGCGTCGATTCGGCGCGCGCCAATAGCTGGGAAAGCCACGGCCTGGGGCTATCGATCGTCAAGGCCATCGCCAAGATGCACAATGGTTCGGTATTCGCGTCGTGCCAGGGCGGCATTACCGTCGTCGGCTTCAGCGTGATGACCCCCGGCGCCTGAGGTTTCTGTAGGGTGGGCTGAGCATGCGAAGCCCAACATCCGCTCTCAAGTTAATCGCCTGCTGTTGAAACGTCCACCGTTGTTGGGCCGGGCATCGCTATGCTTCGCTGCGTTTGGCACCAACCTACGAGCAAGCCTAAGGCTTACGCCCGAGCTTCAATAGCGCACCAAGCACCAGCGCCGCGACCCCAATGGCTGCGCCGGCCAGCACCAGCGTATTGAGATTCCTGCGTACCACCTCGATATTGCCGAACCAGTAGCCGCCCAATACCAGCCCCAGTACCCAAAGCGCCGCACCCGCCGCATTGGCCGCCATGAAGCGGCCGGCACGCATGGAAGAGACGCCGGCAATGAAAGGCGCAAAGGTGCGCACCACGGCTACATAGGGAGAAATCAGCAAGGCCGCGCTGCCGTGGCGCTCGCAAAAGACATGCGTGCGCGCAAGCAGTGTGCGATCGAGCCAGCGATAGTTTTGCGTGTAGGCGCGCGCGCCGACGTAGCGGCCGATGCGATAGTTGACGGCACAACCGCCAAACGCGGCAACAAACAATACAGCCAGCGTCACGCCAAGATTGAGCACGCCGCCGGCGCAAAACGCGCCGCAGACGAACAGCAAGGGATCGCCCGGCAGGAAAAACAGGGGCAAAAAGGCGGTCTCGCAAAACACGATGGCAAACAGGATCAGGTAAAACAAGGCGCCGTAAGCATCGACCAATTGCCGCATCGATTGGTCGATGTGAAAAATGGCGTGCAGAATTTGGGTCCAATCCATCACAGCTCCTCCAGCAGAGCGCCATCGGCCAGGATCAGCGCGGTCTTGATCGTCAGCGCAGGATAGAGCGCCTGCACCGCCTTGCGGTATTGCGCCAACTGGGCGCGATATGCCGTCCGCTCGCCGGCAAGCAATTGACGCTTGTAGTCGAGAATCCAGCCTTCAAAGTCGAAGCGCACGAAGCGGTCCAGGCGCAGGAATTGCCCTTCGTGGGCCAGTTCCAGTTCATTATGCGCGGCACGGAATTGCGACGGATCGAAGAAGCGCGCCAATGCAGGCTGACGCAAAATCGTCGCGGCCTGCTCACGCACAATGCCGGCCAGTTCGCGGCGACAACCGAGCCAGCGCGCGATCGTCTCGGCATGCGGCACCATCACCGGCCAGATCGGGCCTTGCGTCAGGCGCTCCATCAAGCCATGCAAGAGCACGCCTTCATCGATTTCCGCCGATTGCGCCATCGCAGGCAGCAGCACATCGGGCGGCAAGGCAGGCGGATCGAACAAGGCCATGGAAAAGCTGTCGCCCAATTGCTGCGCATCGGTCGCGCCGCCCTGCGCGAGCTCGTAAAGCGGAACCTGACGCATGCGGTCGTACCAGCTTTCCGACACGATGCCTTCCGCGTCGGCGCCACGGCTGCCGCTCACGCCGCTGACGATCAGCATGCGTTTGGCGCGCGTCAGCGCCACATAGAGCAGGTTCCAGTCTTCCTGCCGCTTCAGCCGGTCTTCTTCGCCGAACAAGGCATCGCGCGCGATGCCGCGTTCGCTCTTGCGGCCGAACGCGGAAAAGTGCGCCGGCCCATCCTGATCGAGCGGCCAATCGCACAGTATGCCCAGGTCGTCGCGCGCCGCTTCGCTGTGGTTGGCGTCGAGCAGCGCCACGATCTCCGCTTCCAGGCCCTTGGCACTGTGGATCGTCAAGATGCGCACGGCATCGAAGGCCGCATCATCGTTGGCATCAACGTTGGCTTCGTCGGGCGCATCGCTGGCGTCGCCGCGGCGCAAGGCATGCAGTGCCGCGATGAATTTCGGCAGGCTCGGGTAACGGCCCGCATCGAGCGCGAGCGAAAGTTCGAGGAAGGCTTCGATATTGCCGATCGCCTGGCCGCGCATTGCTGCCGGCGCCGCCTCGGCATAGCGCGACAGCAATTGCCCCTGGTGCAAAATCAGGTCGAGCAAGTCGTGCACCGGCAGTTGCGGCGCGGCGCGCAGCCAGCCTTGCAGCAATTGCGTAATGCGTGACAGGTGCGGCCTGTTTTCCACCATGTGCAGCCTGCGCCACCAGCTTCCTTCGCCACAAGCCAGTGCAATCAAATCCTCGTCGCCGGCGCCGCCGATGGGCGACTTCAACACCTGCGTCAACGCCAGATCGTCGCCCGGCGTGATCAGGAAATTCAGCAGCGCAATCAAATCCGAGACTTCGAGCGATTCAAGCAGGCCGCCGCGCTTGTCCGAAACAAAGGGCACGCCCATCTCGCGCAGCGCCTTTTCGTAAGCGCCCAGGTGGGCACGCTTCTTCACCAGCAACATGGTCTCTTTCCAGAGCGGCAAGCGGCCGGTTTCCCGGCCGATGGCCTCGCGCGCGGCGATCAGGGCGGCGCCGACAGCCAGCCCTTCGCGGTAGCGCCGCTCGTCTTCCTGCTCGTGGCGCGCCGTGGTGAGCGGGTCGCGCAAGGCCGTCGATGCCTGCGCTTCGCTCTCCTCCTCGCTTGCCAAGGCAAGGCGCCAAACGGCACCGCCGACATTCGACGCCGTGGTCTGCGGCGAAAAGAGTATGTTGCCGTTCATGCCCTGGTTCAATTCCCGCACCACCGCCTGTGCGTTGCGCCGCGTCTGGTTGGTGCGCAACACGCTCGCGCCGCGCACAGCCAGCAAACGCTTGGCTTCGTCGAACACGCGCGGCTCGGCACGGCGGAAACGGTAGATCGATTGCTTGGGGTCGCCCACGACAAACACGCTGGGCTGTGCCGCATCGCCCCCATAGGCACTCAACCAGGCACGCACGATGCACCATTGCAGCGGATTGGTATCTTGAAACTCGTCGAGCAGGATATGCTTGTAGCGCGCATCGAGCCGGCTCTGCATGTAGGCGGCGTGCTCGGGATCGAGCAAGAGGCGATAGGCATGCCATTCGAGATCGGCGAAATCGAATACGCGCTGTTCAGCCTTGATGTCGCGGTAGCAATCGAGATAAGCGCTGCCCACGGTGAACAATGCCTGGTTCAATTCCAGCACCAACGGCTCCATCGCGCGATTTCGCAGCGTCATCAACTCTGCGGCCAATGCCGCAAACTCGTCCTCGAAGGTTTTGCCGCCTTCGGCGCCGTATTGCTGCTCGATGGCGGTGGCCAGCTTGCCACGCTTGTGGTCGTTGCCGCGTGCCGCACCCTTGGCGCTATCGATGAATTCGTCATATAGCCGCGCAAAGTTTTCGATCGAAGCGCCCGCCGTGATGGCACTTTCGATGACGACCGCGCGATCCTGATTGCGCTTGGCGCCCTGCCCCAGTAGCTGCGCCATGGCCGAGAAACGCTGCACCAGAGCCGCGTCTTGCCACAAACCCAGCCGCGCATCGGCAAGCGCATCCGGCCCGATCATTCGGGCCAGGCTATCGAGCGGCGGCTGCATCAATTGCGCAGCCTGCCATTCGGCGCGCTTGTCGACGAAGGCATCGAGCAGGCGCCTGGCATTCCAGTCTCCGGCGATCTCGTAGAGCCGCACCAGCGAGCGCCTTGTCTCGCCCTGCGTCTCGCTGCGTGCTTCATTTTGAGGGCCGCCCCGCTGCCCGGCGCTCAGGTTCTGCATCAGGCGCCGATATGCCTCGGCCAGCATGTCGCCCGAGGATTCCGACAACGCATACCCATGCGGCACGCTTGACGCCAAGGGCGCCGCCTGGATCAACCGCGCAAACCAGCTATGGAACGTATCGATCGACAGGGCTTGCGCATCGGACAACACGCGCTCGTAGAGTCCGCGCGCCAGCGGCAAGGTCGCCGTCAGCCCGGCTTCCGGCACGCCGCGTTCGCGCAGCAGTTGCCGCACCGCTTCATCGTCCTCCAGTGCCAGTTGCTTGAGCAATTGCAGCAAACGTTCGCGCATCTCTTGCGCCGCCTTGCGCGTGAAAGTGATGGCCAGCAATTCGGAAGGCGCGGCACCGGCCAGCAGCAGCCGCAGCATGCGCGCCACCAGGAGCCAGGTCTTGCCGCTGCCGGCGCAGGCTTCGACGACCACCGAGCGCGCCGGGTCGCAGGCGATCGCCGTGAACGCCGCCGCATCGACCGCGTGGCCGTTGCTCTCATAGGCGCGCACCGTCACCATGCCCCCTTGCGGCACAGGCCGCGCATGGCACAATAGGCGCACACCTCTTCCACGCCGGTGGCCGGCAAGGCCGCGCCACCGGCGATGGCGTCGAGGTCCATCGTCAATTGCTCGCGCAAGGCCGCACCTGCTGCGACGATGTCGGGTGCGGTCACGGCGCCCAGTTTGTCGCCTTGCGCATCGAGGCTCAGATATTGCGCCTCGCTAAAGTCCATGCCGGACAGGATGGCGTAAAACGCCAGTTGCCGGTCTTCGCCCTGCTTCAACTTGTCGCGCAAGGCCGTCGCATTGCGCGTCTTGTAGTCGAGCAGCGCCAGGCCGTCGTCGCTTTCATCGACGCGATCGATGCGGCCGTGCAGCAGGATTTCGCCGCACGCGAAGCGCAGCACCTGCTCGAATTTGCGTTCGCCGAAGGCGAAGCGCCAGCCCTCGGCTTCGCGCCGGTTGGCCCAGTCGAGGTAAGCCGGCATGGCCTTCTTCCAGCGCACGTAGTAGCCGAGCACGGCAGCGTTGGCGGCGGCTTCCTGCTCGAACAAGGTGGCCGATAGTTCCTCCAGCAAGGCAGCACGCTGCGCCGGCGGCACCGCATCGCCGTTCAAAGCCTGCTCGGCCAGCGTCACGTGATAGCGATAGAGAATCTGATGCAGCCAGTCGCCGTAGTCGCGCTTCTCCGGCATGTCGCTCAATTCCTCGATGCCCGACAGACCCAGCATGCGGCCGGCAAAAAATTGGTAGGGGCAAGCGAGCAGGCTGGAATATCCGCCGGCCGACAGCTTCGCCGGCAACAAGCCGCCTGCGGCCGGCTGCGGCATCGTCGGCACATGCGAGCGACAGGTGCGGCGCGCAATCTTGACCTCGTGCGGCGCCAGCTCGGGCATCCCGGTGCGCTCAAGCACCAGTTCCAGCCGTTCGACCCAGGCACTGACCGGATTGGGCTCGCCATTGCGCTGCTGCTGCCACGACAAGACCACGTCGCCATTGCTGCATAACAGCGCGGCGAAATCGCGCAACTGGCGCAATTGCAGCGTCTCGCGCGTATCGAGCCCCAGCTCGCGCCGCACGCTGTTGGCAAAAAACAGGCTCTCTCCCGCTTGCGACGGCAGATGTTCGGCATCGCAGCCGAGCACGAGCACCGCATCGAAGCTGCGCAATCGCGCACCGTTCAAGGTCAGCATGGCGACGCGCCGATCCAGATCGGCGGGAATGAACGAGGTCGATTCGAGCTGCATGCCGACGAAGCTGCGCCACTCGGCAAACGAAAAATCCTGCGCCTGGCGTGCGCAATCGGCGGCAATCGAGTCGAACAGGGCAACGACTTGCGCACCGGCCGCATCGCTCTCCAGCGACTGCCAGATGTCGAGTTCTTCGAAACAGGCACGCGTCGTCGCACTCCACTGCGCCAGCGACTTGCGCCCGACGAAAACCGCAGCCTGGCGCGCCAGGCGCGCGACGACTTCCTGCGATGCGGTGCCGGCCAGGGCATGCGCCACCGCCTCCCAGCCGCCGAGCACGTTGGCGCGGCGTAGTGCCAGCTCGATCTGCATCACGCAGGTTTCCTTGCCGTCGAGCCGGTTCAACACAAAGGGCGACTTCAGCATATCGAGCAGGGCCAGCGTTTCCGCGCGCGACGTGACCAGCTCGAACCACGACGCCACGGCCGAGGCGGCGCGCGTGGTCGACAGCTTCCAGCCGGTCTCGTCGGCCACGAACACTTGCGCGCGCTCAAGCAAGGCGCGCAGGCGACGTGCTGCGACGCGGTCCTGCGCCACGACGGCAATCTCGCGCTTTCCCGCTTGCAGCCAGTCGATCACGGTTTGCGCGCCGCGCTGGGCTTCCTGTTCCAGCCCGGAGGCGGGCGAAAGAGTCAGGCCGCCGCTCTGCCATGCGCCTTGCACGTCAGCTTCCGACTCCACGTCGGGCACGGCAAGCTCGGCCCAGGCGCGCGCCAACAACGGTGCGGGTGCGCGCCAATCGAGCGTCAATACCCGCACGTCCTGCGTCTCTGCATAAGCTTCGAGGAAGGCCGATTCATACGCATCGGGCGGATTGGCCGCGATCCAATACAAGGGCAAGTCTGCCGCCTCGGCCAGCCGCATCATCCGGCGATAGCGCTCGGCCAGCGGATCGCTGCCATCGAGCTGCGCTTGCCAGATCGACCAGACCAGTTGCGCCTCATCCGACACCACGCGCTGCGCCGCCGGCGACAACTGCGCCAGCGCCTGTTGCCATTGCTGCCGCCCCGCTTCCGGGTCGCGCGCCACGCGCGGCAGCAAGGCGCGCGTCAATTCATCCGACAGCGTCAGGAGCACCTGGGCCAGCGGCATCAAGTCGGTATTGCGCCGTGCGCTGAACAGCTTCTTGAGCCAGCCATGCTGGCGCAGCTCGGCATACAAATCCATCAGGCGCGCCGCGGCCGACGCCGTAGCGGCAGACGTCTCGGGCGCCAATTGCGCGCACCAGCCGTCCGGCGTCACGATACGCGGCGCAATGAAACTGGGACCCAGGCAGCGCAGCAGGCCATCCTTCAACTGGCGCGCATGGGCATAAGCCGGCACCACGATGCGCACGCCCGAAAGATCGGTCCCGACGACCGCGCTGCCATCGAGCACGGCCTGGGCAGCGTCACGCCAGAACGAGGCAGACGGACGGACGTGGATGGCGGGGTGCAGCATGCGGGCGATTTCTTGAGGATTTTGGTGACACAGGATAAGCGGCAAATACCAATTTGCCAACCACGGATCATCAAATCGGACGATTGCGGCAATCATGGGCAATTGCCGCCCGGCGGCCCCCAGCGGCGCCGAAACAGCCCAAATTGCACGTCCCGCTACACAACAGTCAAAAATGGGTTATGATTTATCACATACCCCGCCGCGTTACCTCTGCCGCAGCTATCAATCTCCTTGAATTCGCGTTGGGCGCCACCAGTTAATCACCTGGCAGCGCCAATAACCAGTTACAAGCGGGTTTTGACAGCTTATTTATCGGGCGACTAGGCGCTATTTCAAATATTTGGCTCACTTCGAGGAAATCATGAGCGAAAACATCAAACATGTGACCGACGCATCGTTCGAATCCGACGTGTTGAAGTCCGACAAACCCGTTTTGGTCGATTTTTGGGCTGAGTGGTGCGGTCCCTGCAAGATGATCGCCCCCATCCTGGAAGATATCGCCAAGGACTATTCCGGCAAGCTCCAGATCGTCAAGATGGATGTGGACGCGAACCAGGCCGTGCCCGTCAAGTACGGCATCCGTGCCATGCCCACGCTGGTGCTGTTCAAGAACGGCGTGCCTGCTGCCCAATTGATCGGTGCGATGCCGAAGGGTAAGCTGGCCTCCTTCGTGGAAAGCAACATCTAAGTATCATAGGGCGGCGATGCGCCAGTATCGCCGCCTTGTTTTAACCTCACCGCGCAACGCCCTCCCCCACCTCTCACTTCCCGTCCCGGGACGCTCGATACCATGCATTTATCCGAATTAAAAGCCTTGCACGTCTCCGCCCTGCTCGAAATGGCCATTGGCCTTGAAATCGACAACGCGGCACGTTTGCGCAAGCAAGAATTGATGTTCGCCATCCTGAAAAAGCGCGCCAAGTCCGGCGAGCAGATCTTCGGCGATGGCGCCCTGGAAGTCCTGCCCGACGGCTTCGGCTTCCTCCGTTCGCCCGACGCCAGCTACATGGCCTCGACCGACGACATTTACATCTCGCCCTCCCAGATCCGCCGCTTCAACCTGCACACGGGCGACTCGATCGAAGGCGAAGTCCGCACCCCCAAGGACGGCGAACGCTATTTCGCGCTGGTCAAGGTGGACAAGGTCAACGGCGAATCGCCGGAAGCTTCCAAGCACCGCATCCTGTTTGAAAACCTCACCCCGCTGCATCCGAACAAGATGATGCCGCTCGAGCGCGACATGCGCGGCGAAGAAAACATCACCGGTCGCTTGATCGACATGATCGCGCCGATCGGCAAGGGCCAGCGCGGCTTGCTGGTCGCTTCGCCCAAGTCCGGCAAATCGGTCATCCTGCAGCACATCGCGCACGCCATCACGACCAACCATCCCGACGTGACGATGATCGTGCTGCTGATCGACGAACGCCCCGAGGAAGTGACCGAAATGCAGCGTTCCGTGCGCGGCGAAGTGGTGGCTTCGACGTTTGACGAACCGGCCACGCGCCACGTGCAAGTCGCCGAAATGGTGCTCGAAAAAGCCAAGCGCTTGGTCGAAATGAAAAAGGACGTCGTGATCCTGCTTGACTCGATCACGCGTCTGGCGCGCGCCTACAACACCGTGGTCCCGGCCTCGGGCAAAGTGTTGACCGGCGGTGTAGACGCCAACGCACTGCAGCGCCCCAAGCGCTTCTTCGGCGCTGCGCGCAACATCGAAGAAGGCGGTTCGCTGACCATCATCGCGACTGCCTTGATCGAAACCGGCAGCCGCATGGACGACGTGATCTACGAAGAATTCAAGGGCACCGGCAACATGGAAGTCCACCTGGAGCGCCGCCTGGCTGAAAAACGTGTCTATCCGGCAATCAACCTCTCCAAATCGGGCACACGCCGCGAAGAATTGCTGATCAAGCCCGACATGCTGCAAAAGATTTGGGTCTTGCGAAAGTTGCTTTTCGGCATGGACGAAATCGAGGCAATGGAATTCATGCTCGACAAGCTGAAGTCCACCAAGAGCAACGCCGAATTCTTCGACATGATGCGGCGCGGCAGCAATTCCTGATTTTGCGTTGCAGCGACGTCATAATTGATAAAAAATCAATAGCAGGGAGGGTAGCATGATACATGGCTTGATTGCATGGCTGATCATCGGCGCGGTTGCAGGTTGGGCTGCCGGCAGCCTGGTCAAAGGCGGCGGCTTCGGCTTGTTGGGCGACATCGTGATCGGCATTGTCGGCGCCTGGATTGCCGGCTTCCTCGGCATTGGCATGGGCGGCTTCATCGGCTCGATCATCAGCGCCACGGTCGGTGCCGTACTGTTGCTGGTGGTTGTCCGCTTGATCAAGAAAGCTTGATGCGCCCCTGAGCACCTCTTGCGCAAGGCCTTGATTCGATTGTATAATCTTCAGCTTTCGTACCCCGGCAAGTGATCAGCAATCAGGTCGAGAAGCAACACAGGCCCCTGAAGTGGCGATTGGCTACCGAACCAACCTAAGGAAATACAATGAAAGCAGGCATTCACCCCGATTACCGCGAAGTCGTGTTCCACGACCTGTCGTGCGACTTCAAGTTCATCACCCGCTCGACCGTGCAAACGCGCGAAAAGATCGATTTCGAGGGCAAGAGCTACCCGCTCGTGAAGATCGAAGTGTCGTCCGAATCGCACCCGTTCTACACCGGCAAGCACAAGATCGTCGACACCGCAGGCCGCGTCGAAAAATTCCGCCAGAAGTTCGGCACCCGGGGTTCCAAGACCCAGGCCGCCGGCGGCTGATCGCAGCGGTAGGCAGCAAAAAGGCAGCGCAAGCTGCCTTTTTTGTTTTGTTGCGCCATTCAAGCAACATTCACAATATTTGTATGGCTGCATAGGCAAATTACGGCACAATATCGCCGGAACGAATAACAAGAAGCCAGCTCAATGCTTATCATCACCGCATGTAGAAGAGACCGGTTATCCCCTTCGAGGATCGCCGCCGGACGGTGAAATAAGGTCGCACGCACATGCCCCCGCTGAAACCCGTACGCCTGCCCGCCTCCGCCACCAACGCCCTGCCGCGCTGGGGCTTGATTGCGCTGTGCCTGCTCTACATCCTGCCCGGCCTGATCGCGCGCGATCCATGGAAAAACGTCGATGCCGCCAGCTTCGGCATCGAGTGGACCATGGCGCACGGCACGATGGACGATTGGCTCTGGCCCCACATCGCCAACCTGACCATGCCCGAGGAAGGGCCGCTGGCATTCTGGCTCGGCGCCCTGTGCATCAAGCTGTTCGGCTGGCTCCTGGGCGACCCGCTGGCCGCGCGCGTGGCTTCCGTCGGCTTTTTCCTGCTCGGGTCGCTGTCGGTCTGGAATACGGCGTACAAGCTCGGCTGCCGCGCCGAAGCGCAGCCGCTGCGGCTGGCCTTCGGCGGCCAGCCCGAACCCAAGGACTACGGCCGCACCCTGGCCGACGGCGCCCTGCTGATCTTCCTCGGCTGCCTCGGCCTGTTCTATCCGATCCATGCGGCAACGGCCAAGGCGCTCGAAATCGCCTTGATCAGCTATGCCATGTACGCCTCGGTCAAGCTGTTCGAAGACAACACGAAAGCCGCCGCGGCCAGGCTCGGCGCCACCTTCGGCCTGCTGGTGCTGACGCGCGGCTACGTCGTGCCGCTGGCGCTGACCATCGGCTTGGCCGTCTTGTCTTTTGTAGGCGACCGCGCCCGCCAAGCCGATGCGCGCAAGTCGGTGTGGAAACGCATCGCCGCCGTCAGCCTGCCTTTGATGCTGGCCATCACTGCAGCATGGTTCGTCTTGAATGGCGTGGCGCACCCGTTCGAAAGCTCGCCCATCCGTGCCTGGTCGGACTGGAATGCCAGCCAGATCGATTGGCCCGGCTTCGATTCGGTCAAATACCTGTTCAAGATGGGCATCTGGTTCGCATGGCCGGCGTGGCCGTTTGCCGGCTGGGCCGTCTATGCCTGGCGCAAGCAGGTGCAAGCCCTGCATATCGCGCTGCCGCTGACCTTCTTCATCGTCTTCATCGTCCTGTGCCTGCTCGACCCGAACTCGGAAGTCGGCCTCCTGATGCGCCTGATCCCGCCCTTGGCCGTGCTGGCCGCCTTCGGCCTGCCCACCATGAAGCGCGGCGCCATCAACGCAGTCGACTGGTTCTCCGTCATCATCCTGACCCTGGCTGCCTCCGCCATCTGGATATACTGGATCTCGCTGCAAACCGGCTGGCCGCTGCCGGCCAAGAGCGTGCTGAAATTGGCGCCGGGCTTTCAGCCTGAATTCCACCTGATTCCTTTCCTGGTGGCGCTGGCGGCGACTGCGGGTTGGTTCATCATCGTCCATTGGCGCATTTCGCGCCGCCCCTCGGTGCTGTGGCGCGCCGTGGTGCTCTCGACCGGCGGCGGCATCCTGTGCTGGCTGCTGGCGATGACGATCTGGCTGCCTGCGATCAACTATGCACGCAGCTACGCAGGCGTGGCGGCGCAGATCGCAGATCACCTGCCGGCCACGCCGTACTGCGTCGATGCCGAAATCAGCCCGGACCAGATGGCCTCGTTCGCCTACTTCGGCAACATCCATTTCTCGCAATTCGACGGCGCGCGCTGCGACTACCTGCTACTGCAGGAAACCAGCCACAATCACGATGAAGCGGAGCACATCCGTACTTCGGTCGAACAGTGGAAGCTGGAATGGGAAGGCCGTCGCCCGTCGGACAAGGACGAGCGCTTCCGGCTATATCGGCAATTGCACTGACAAACGCCCCCGGCCCGCAGGCGCTGCGCATTCCCCACAAATCGTAGTTCTGCCAATTCCCCTGTGCCGCAGGCGGGATGGGCAGGTCGCGTAGGCTGGGGTGAGGCGGAGTTTTGCCCGTCTCATCTCCAGGCAAGGAAGAAAATCTCTGCAGCCTTCCCGGTGCACGCAACCAAGAGTTCACTCTTTCCGCTGCGCCGCAACATCCCCTTTAAACCTCAACATTTCCCGCCAGCCGCGCATGAGGTATGATTTCGCTCGGCACAGGCACCGCGACGCGGAATAAAAAGCACGGCGGAACAGACGGGGTCATGCCAAACCGAAGACCGTGACCGACGGCAACACATGCCAGGGCGCGGCCCGGAACCTAACTCACCTAGCGAGGATAACAATATGCATCGTTCTGCCAATCGCGCGCTGTTGCGGCGCGCATCCCTGATTGCTTCCGCCTGTGCTGCCCTGTGCGCCATGACCATGCCTGCCGGCGCCGCCGATTTTGCGTTGCCCAAGCAGTATGAAGTCTCCGGCATGAAACTCTCGGTCAAGCCGGGTGACGATTTCAATGCCTATGTCAATGGCGGCTGGATGGATGCCACCGAAATTCCGGCCGACAAGGGCGCCTGGGGCATCGGCCATGAAGTGGCCGAGGCGACCGACAAGCGCGTCGTGCAATTGATCGAAGATACGGCCAAGAGCGCCGCGGCCTCCGACGAGGCGCGCCGCGTCGGCGCGTTCTACACCGCCTACATGGATGAAGTCGGCATCGAAGCCAAGGGCCTCGCGCCGCTCAAGCCGGTCCTGGACAAGATCGCCGCCGTGAAGGACAAGAAGGAATTGGCGCACCTGCTGGGCACGACCATCCGCGCCGACGTCGATCCGGTCAATTCGACCAATTTCTTCACCGAAAACGTGTTCGGCCTGTGGGTCTCGCAAGGCTTGCACGATCCCGAGCACTATCAAGCCTACCTGCTGCAAGGCGGCCTGGGCCTGCCCGACCGCGACTATTACCTGTCCAAGGACAAGCGCATGGCCGGCCTGCGCGACAAGTATCAGCAGCACATCGCCGCCGTACTGAAGGCAGCCGGCTGGAAGGATGCCGATAAGCGCGCCGCCGCGGTATTCGCGCTGGAAACCGACATCGCCCGCGCGCATACCTCGCGCGAGGATTCGGAAGACGTGCAAAAGGCCGACAACACCTGGGCCGCCAAAGATTTCGACAAGAAGGCGCACGGCATGGATTGGCAAGCCTTCTTCGACGGCGCCGGCTTGTCAAACCAGGAATCGATCAACGTCTGGCACCCTGGCGCAGCCAAGGGTGAAGCCGCACTGGTGGCTAGCCGCCCATTGGCGGCGTGGAAGGATTACCTCGCCTTCCACACGATCAACCACTTCTCCGGCTCGCTCTCTTCGGCATTTTCCGGCGAGCGCTTCAATTTCTACGGCAAGGTGCTGTCGGGCGTGCCGCAGCAGGAACCGCGCTGGAAGCGTGGCGTCGCTCACACCAATGAGGCGCTGGGCGACGCCGTCGGCAAGCTCTACGTGGCCAAGTATTTTCCGCCTGAATCCAAGGTACGCATCCAGGCCATCGTGGACAACCTGATCCATGCCTTCAACGAACGCATCGACCATCTCGAATGGATGGCCCCGGCCACCAAGGTCGAAGCCAAAGCCAAGCTGAAGACGCTCTATGTGGGTGTCGGCTATCCCGAACATTGGGTCGACTACGCCGGCCTCGAGATCAAGCCCGACGATGCGCTGGGCAACGAAGTGCGCGCCGAAGAGCATGCCTACAAGCGTGCCCTGGCCAAGTTCGGCAAGCCGGTGGACCGTTCGGAATGGGCCATGGTGCCGCAGATCGTCAACGCGGTGAATTTACCTTTGCAGAATGCGCTGAACTTCCCGGCCGGCATCCTGCAGCCGCCGTTCTTCGATCCGGCTGCGCCGGACGCGGTCAACTACGGCTCGATCGGCGCCACCATCGGGCACGAAATCAGCCATAGCTTCGACGACGAAGGCGCGCAGTTCGATTCGCAAGGCCGCCTGCGCAACTGGTGGACCAAGGAAGACCTGGAACACTTCCACAAGTCGTCCGCTGCGCTCGCTGCCCAGTTCTCGACCTACAAGCCGTTCCCCGACCTGGCGGTGAAGGGGCAGCAGACGCTGTCGGAAAACATCGCCGACCTGGCCGGCCTGAACGCCGCGCTCGACGCTTACCACGCGTCGCTGAAGGACCCGTCGCAGGGCTCCGACCAGCAATTCTTCGTCGCCTTCGGTGAAAGCTGGCGCACCAAGGAGCGTGAAGCGGTGCTGCGCCGTCAGATCGCAACCGACGGCCACGCCCCGGCGCAATACCGCGTCAGCACGGTTCGCAACCTCGATGCCTGGTACAAGGCATTCGATGTCGAGCCGGGCCAGACGCTGTACCTGAAGCCCGAAGACCGCGTGCGTATCTGGTAAGACGGCAGGCGCGGGAGCACGCCTCCCGCGCCGCTGCTACCTTGCTGCCGTCCTACCGCTCCTTGTCGCTGCCTCCATTCCTTGGCGCCTTGTGGCGCGATCGCTTCTTCCACGCGCTTGCCCTGGCGCTGGTGATGCTGTCCGTGCTTGCGCCAAAAGCGGTGCCGTCTTATGTCGACCTGGTCGACTGGACCACGATCGCCACGCTGGGCGGCTTGCTGCTCTTGACCAAGGGCCTGGAATTGAGCGGCTATCTGGAACGCTTGGGCAGCAGGCTGGTGGCCATGCTGCCCAACGAACGGGCGCTGGCGTATTTCCTCGTTGCCGCGACGGCGCTGTTGGCGATGGTCTTGACCAACGATGTGGCGCTGTTCGTGATCGTGCCGCTGACCCTGGGTTTGCGCGCCACAATTGCGCTGCCGATCGTGCGGCTGGTGGTGTTCGAGGCGCTGGCGGCCAATGCCGGCTCGGCCTTCACGCCGATCGGCAATCCGCAAAACCTGTTCCTGTGGCAGTTCTCGCAGGTCGGGTTCGGCGCGTATTGCCTGGCGATGCTGCCGCTGCTGCTGATCGCCATGCTGCCGTTGGCCGCGCTGTGCCGGTTCGCCTTTCCGGCAGCCAAGCTCGAAGTGCATCCCGGGACCGGACAGGAGGCGATTCAACCGGTGTTGCTGGCGCTCTCGCTGGGGCTGTACCTGCCCTTCCTGGCGCTGGCTGATTCGCATCAAGGTGTGGCGGCGTTTGCTGGCGTGCTGCTGCTGTTTGCCGCGTTCGGCAGGCGCGCGCTGTTTCATTGCGACTGGGGTCTGATCCTGGTGTTCGTGCTGATGTTTGTCGACTTGCGGCTGTTGGCCACGCTGCCGCAGGTGCGGCAATGGGCGTCGGACTTCGGCATGCAGGACGCGCGCAACCTGTACCTGGCCGGCGTCGCTGCATCGCAGGTGATCAGCAACGTGCCGGCTGCGATCTTGCTGGCGGAAACCAGCCGCGACTGGCGCACCATCGCGTTTGCGGTGAACCTGGGCGGCTTCGGCTTCGTCATGGGCTCGCTGGCCAACATCATCGCCTTGCGCATGATCCCCGGACGCGGCGCCTTCGGCGTGTTTCACGCCTATTCGATTCCCTTCTTGCTGCTGGTGGCAACGATGGGGTATGGTTATTTATTCTGGACATGAGAATCATGTCCTACGTTAGGAAATCAAAATGAAAAAAATCAAACAAACCGGAGTGACGCTGGCGGCATTGGCATGCATGCTGACGGCTGCCAATGCATCAGCCGATGCACCCGCCGTCGACAAGGACACCCTGCTGCGCATCCGCGATGCCGCCATGGGTTCGGACTACGCCTACCAGCGCCTGACCGATCTGGCCGACTTGATCGGCCCACGCCTGTCCGGCTCGCCCGGCGCGGCGGCGGCGGTGCAGATGGTGTCGGGTGAATTGAACAAGATCGGCATGCAGGTCACGCTGCAGCGGGTCAAGGTGCCGCACTGGGTGCGGGGCATGGAAACCGCCGAACTGGTCGAATACGCCGGGCGTCCCGCCGGCATCACGCAAAAGCTGGTCTTGACCGCCTTGGGCGGATCAAGCGCCACACCTGCGGCGGGCCTGACAGCGCCCGTGCTGCTGGTGCACGACATGGATGAAATGAACGCGCACAAGGATCAGGTCAAGGGTGCGATCGTCGTGTTCGACGTGCCGTTCAACGAGCAACTGGCGCAGGCGGGCCGCGCCGGCAATGCCTACGGCGAAGCCGGCATGTACCGCTTCGTCGGCCCGGCCATGGCATCGAAGCTCGGTGCCGCTGCTGCCCTGGTGCGCTCGGTCGGCGGGGCCGATTTCCGCCTGCCGCATACCGGCATGACCGGCTGGATACAGGGCGCTCAACCCATCCCTGCCGGCGCCTTGACCGCCGAAGACGCCATGCTGATCGACCGCCTGGCCGCGAAGGGCCCCGTCAAGATGCACCTGACCCTGACGCCGCAAACCCTGCCCGATGCCGACAGCGACAACGTGCTGGCCGACATCCCGGGCAGCGATAAGGCGGACGAAGTGGTGCTGGTGTCGGGCCATCTCGATTCCTGGGACTTGGCCCAAGGCGCCACCGACGACGGCGCAGGCGTGACCGTCGCGATGGGCGTGGCCGAAGTCTTCAAGCGCCTTGGCCTGAAGCCGCGCCGCACGGTGCGCATGGTGGCCTGGATGAACGAGGAAAACGGCGAGCGCGGCGAGAAGGCCTATTTCGATGCCAACAAAGACAAGATGGACACGCAATTCGCCGCCATCGAAACCGACGCCGGGGTGACGCACCCGATCGGCATCATGACCAGTGTGCTGCATGAGGACATCAAGTCCTTCGATACCTTGAAGAGCGCGCTGCGTTCCATGGGCGCGCCGGTGATCGACCGCCACGATCGCTTAGGGACGGGTGACCTCGGCATGATCGAAGACGCCGGCGTGCCATGCTTCGAGCCGTTGCTCGATGTGCGCACTTACTTCAACTACCACCACACCCCGGCCGATACGTTGGACAAGATCGATCCGCTGGAAATGAAAAAGCAGGTGGCGGTGCTGGCGATGTTGACCTGGTATCTGGCCGAGATGCCGGAGGAATTGAAGCGGTTGCCGCCGGGGCCGAAGGCGTTTGAGGATTGATGATGTGGCGTTGCGCTCTCCCGATGCCGCTGCGACGGCGCTGATCATTATCCGCAAGCGCATGCAGTAGCTTGCAACCCCTCGCCCGCAGGCGGGCGAGGGGCGTCTCTGCGGCGCGTCGATTTTGCTTCGACGGCTCGCGCACAGAAGCCCTACCCTCACCCAACCTTCCCCAACACCCCCTCCCGATCCAACCGATACGTCTCCAAATCCCGCGCCAAAAACAACCGCCCTTCATAAAACCGCTGCGCCTCATTCTCGACGTCGGCAATCGACGGCGTGTGCGACGGATTGTCCTGGTAGCGCGCGCTGAAATGCGTCAGCACCAGATTGGGTAATGCCGCATCGCGCGCGAATTCAGCCACCGCCTGTGCTGTCGAATGCTGCGGCACCGGGCCGACCTTTTGCGCCACTTCCATCGTGTAGGTTGCCTCGTGCACCAATACGTCGGCACCGCGGCAGGCATCAGCCAACAGCGCGGGAGTATCGTTGTCGCCGCCCACCACGATCTTGCGTGCGCGCCGCGCGGGCAGCAGCATGTCTTCGGCCTTCACAACGCTGCCGTCATCGAGTTCGACGTCGGTTCCGTCGTGAACCAGTTTCCACAACGGCCCAGCCGGCACGCCGCGTGCGCGCAGCTTGCCCGTATCGAGCTTGCGCTCCAGACCCGTTTCGCGGAACGCATAGGCATAGGACGGCACGCGATGCGACAAGGCGCTGCGCGAGACGGCAAATTCGCCGGCCGCAAACTCGCCCTCCCTGTGCTCGATGGGGTGGAATTCAATTGGAAACGGCATCCACGAACCGCTGACTTCGCGCGCCGCCGCGATGAAGCGCGCAATCGGCTCCGGTCCATAGATGCTCAGCGCTTCGGTGCGGCCTTGCATGCCGGCGCTATCCAACAAGCCCGGCAGGCCGAAGCAGTGGTCGCCATGCACGTGGGTGATGCAGATCGCGTCAAGCGTTCGCAGCGACAGGCCTGTGTGCAGCAGGCGATGCTGGGTACCCTCGCCGCAGTCGACCAGGCACCACGAGCGCGAACCGGCCCGGCGCACGGCCAGACCGGTGACGTTGCGGGCCTTGGTCGGCGCGCCGGCCGAGGTGCCGAGAAAAATGAGTTCCATAGGCAGAAAACAAGATAGAGAACAAGGTAGAAAATAAGTCTGTCGCAGACCGCGAACCTTGACGAATCGATCTTGCAGATTCAAGCCGCAGCCGCACACAAAAGAGTCATTGTAGAATCGGAAGCCAGCCGGCATTGTAACGGCGCATTCGGCGCAAGTCGGGCCTGTCTTGCGGGCTCTTTTCGCTGTGCCGCCGTTCCAGCCGCATTTTTGCATTCCGCCGGTCCACCGATCAAGGTAAGATCACTGCTGCGCCTGCCACCAACCAGAAATCATCATGCTACGCCTATTCCTCGTCCCATCCTGCCTACCCTTTCTTGCTGTACTCCTAGGCGGCGCCGCGCATGCCGCCGTCCTGCCGGAAAGCGAGCTGCTCAAGGGCGCAAAACAGATCGAGGCCGCCTGCCTGTCCAATCCGGCCCAGCTCAAGGCGCCGTATGTCAAGGCGCAGGATTATCCTTCCGTTTGCAGTTGCATCGGGGCGAAATCGGTCGACCAGTTGCGCCATGTGAACGTGCCCGACGGCAGTTTCCAATCGGTTGCCGGCTCCGCGCTGGCGACCGAGGCGGGCAGGACCGCAGGCGCCTTCTGTCTGCAGCCGGCTTTCCGCGCCTCGATCGAACACACGCTGTATCAGGCATGCCTGGCGCGCAATGCCAATTTCTCCATGTTCAAGGATCTCGCGGACAATCAACTGCAGGACGCCTGCAGTTGCACCAGTGCGACGGTCGGCAAGACCCTCACGCTCGACAAGATCACCAAGGCCCAGTCCGGCGACGGCAAGGGCAATGCGGTCAATCAGTTGCTGTCCGAAACGGTCAACGTGTCGGCCCTGTCTTGCATGAAGCGATGAAGGGTGCCGCCTTCGAGCGTCAGGGCAGCGTGTAATTCAACGCAGCATGGCAGCAAACAGGCGCGGCAAACCGGGGCTCCCGGAAAAACGTGCCGGAGCCGGCCCAATTGCATTATGATGACAATTTCCAACATTCAGGCTCCCCCATGCTGCGAATCCTCTTGCGAATCTTCGTGCCTACCATGGCCTTCGCCCTCACCCTGCCAGCGCTCGCGGAAAAGCTGCCACCCGCCCAGATCGATCTGTTGCGCGCCAATTTCAGCCAGGGCTGCCACGCCACCGCTTCGCTGATCACGCCGACCTGGCTCCAGCCCGGCGATGTCGAACAGGTATGCGGCTGCAGCGATGAAAAGACCGTGGCGCGCCTGCAGGAAACCGAATTCGCCGACGCGGCCAACCTGACCAAGGCCGAGCGCCGCCTGATCGACGACATCGGCACCAACGCCGCCAACGAATGCATGCAGCCGCTGTTCGCCAAGGGCGTGGTGCGCATGGCCACGCGCCTGTGCGTCGCCAATGCTTCCGGCATCGCGGCGCTGCAAGGGACCCCGGCGGATCGGGTGCAGGGTGCCTGCTCCTGCGCCGCCGAGCGCTACGCGAAAACGGCCGACCTGCGCGACATCGCCCAGGTTGCTGCGCCCGACGGCATGCTGATGCAACATATCGACCAGTTGCTCAAGAACGATCTCGCTGCCTGCAGGGCGCAGTAATTACGCGGCGTGCCGGCGGCGCCCGGCACTGCTGCGCTGCCGTTATTCTTCCAGCCAAAGCAGGTCCGACGCGGCTTTCAGCGTTGGCTGCGGCGCTGACGCCGACGTGGCTACGCTACGAATGGCCGGCAACGCCACCGCAGCATCGCCCAGCCGGAAAAACCCGATCGCCTCGCTCAGCATGCGCGCCTGATCCTGCAGGCTCCCGGCAGCGGCCGCGGCTTCTTCGACCAGCGCGGCGTTGTGCTGGGTGGCGTTGTCGATCTCGCTCATGGCTTGATTGATCTGGCGGATGTCGGCGCTCTGTTCGCCGCTGGCATCGGTGATGCGGCCGACGATGCGCGCCACATCGGCTGAGGACGCCGTGATTTCCCGGATCGTCGCGCCGGCCGAGGCGACAAAGCCCGCGCCGGCACTGACCTGCGACACGGTTTCCGAAATCAATCCCTTGATCTCCTTCGCCGCCAGCGCCGCGCGCTGCGCCAGTGCCCGCACTTCGCCGGCCACGACGGCAAAGCCGCGCCCCTGCTCGCCGGCGCGCGCCGCCTCCACTGCGGCGTTCAACGCGAGGATGTTGGTCTGAAAGGCGATGCCGTCGATCGTGCCGATGATATCGACGATCTTGTTGGCGCTCTTCTTGATCGCCTCCATGGTGTCGACCACGCTCTCGATGCCGGCACGCCCGCGCTCGGCAACCGCCGCCGCATTGCCCGACAGCTCGCGCGCCTGGCGCGCATTGTCGTCGCTTTGCTGCACCACGCGCGCCAGGCCTTCCATGGCGGTGGCGGTCTTGGCCAGCACGTCGGCCTGCGCCTCGGTGCGGCTGGAGAGATCGGCATTGCCCTGCGCGATCTCGCGCGACGCGGTGTCGATGGTGGCGATGCCTTCATGCACATGGCCCAGCGTATCCTGCAGGTTGCGGTTCATGGTTTTCAGCGCGTCGAGCAATTGCCCGATCTCATCAGACTGCGTCACCTCGATCTCGGCGCGCAAGTCGCCCTGGGCGACGCGCTCGGCCAATTCCACCGCACGGCGCAGCGGCCAGACGATCGAACGCGTAAGCAGGATCGCCAGCACCGCGCCGATGGCGATCGCCAAGGCGCCCAAGCCCACGATCAGGCCGATGCTGTAGCGATAGACGCGCGCCGCGTCGGCAGCCATGGCCCTGGCCTGCTCCTTCTGATAGTCGAGCAGCTTGCGCATGGCGCCGATGAAATCCTTGAACTTGCTCTCCATCTGCGTCCCCACGAGCTGCTCGACCTCGACCGTTTTGCCCACGTCCTTGAACTTGAACACCTGGGTGCGCACCTCGAGATAAGCGGCGCGGCTTTGCACGATGGCGTCGAACATGGCTTTTTCGTCGCCGTTCATCGGCAGCGCTTGCAGCTTCTGCTGCAACTCGGCGGAGGCCTTGTCGCCTTCATCCAATTGCTTCTGGAAGTATTCGCCGGTCTCCAGGCTGTCGCTCTTGGCAATCGCGACGGCACGCGCGCCATTCATCTCGGCCACGCCGGTCCAGTCGGCAACGAGCTGCTGCTTGGCCAGCTTGTCGTTGACGAGGTCATCGGCCATGGCGTTGCCGGCTTGCAGGCGCCACAACGAAATGGCCGAGATCGCGGCCATCACCATGAGCAGGATGAAAAAGGAAACAAAAAGGCGCGGCGCAATCCGCAGGCGGGGCAGGTTCATCAGGCAAATTCCGTTTTATGCGGCGCCGGCGCAAGCCGAGGCCTTGATAGACCTCTCAGCCTACAAAACCAATGCGACAGAACCGTGACAAAGTTATGCTTCGCGCAAAGAAGTTGCTGCAATTCACCATTTTTCACCTTTGCGGCAAGCTGACTTGCCGCTTCGACAAGCGCATGGCGTCATGCGATAAAATCTATCCACCCATGAGCGACACCCTCGACCCCGACACCGCCCTCAATCTGCTGACCTTGCTGCAAGATGGCAAATTCGCCGCTTGCGAAGCGGCAGCGCGCGACATCACGACGCGCTTTCCGCAATTCGCCTCGGGCTGGAAATTTCTGGGTGTGGCGCAACAGCGTCAAGGCCGCCTGGCGCAAGCCTTTCCCACCCTGCTGCGCGCGGCACAAATGCTGCCGGACGATAGCGAAGCGCAGGGCAATCTCGGGCTGGCATTGCTCGACGCCGATGAACTGGTGCAGGGCGAACAATTCCTGCGCCGCGCGCTCGAACTGGCCCCGGACAACGCCATGGCCTGGAACAATCTGGCGCACGGCCTGGCACGCCAGGGCAGGCTGACTGAGGCCGAAAGCCAGCAGCGCCATGCGGTGCTGCAAGAAGGCGGCAACCGCGAATTCATCTACAACCTCGGCTCCATCCTGCACGATCAGGGTCGCATTGCCGAAGCCGAAGACTGTTATGCGCGTGCGCTTGCGCTCGATCCCCTGTTTCCGCATGCACACTGGAACCTCGGCATGTGCCGCCTGCAGGAAGGCGACGGCGCCGCCGGCTGGCGCGAATACGAATGGCGCTGGCAGACGCCGCGCCTGATGGCGGCACGCAGCCGCTATGGCGAGAAGCGCTGGACCGGCGAGCAGGATATCAACGGCCGGACCGTGCTGCTATGGGCCGAACAAGGCCTGGGCGACACCATGCAGTTCTGCCGCTACGTGCATGCCGTGGCCGCGCGCGGCGCACGCGTGCTGCTCGACGTGCCGGCCACCTTCCTGCGCCTCCTGGCGCCGTTGGCGCCGGTCAGCGATCAGGCCGGCCCCGTGCCGCCTCACGATTGGCACTGCCCCTTGATGAGCCTGCCGCTTGCGTTAGGCGAAACCGATATCGCCCCATGCGCCCCCTACCTGCATGCCGACGCGGCCTTGAGCGAACTGTGGTGCGAACGGCTCGGGCCGGCGAGCAAGCCGCGCGTCGGCATCGCGTGGTGCGGCAACCGGCGCCACATCCAGGATTATCGCCGCTCGATTCCGGTCGAGCGCTTCATGACGCTGGCCGGCGCCGGCCGGGAATTCGTCTGCATCCAGGCGGCAATGAAAGACGCCGAACGCACGCATCTCGATGCGCTGGGCTGCCGGCATTTCGAACCGCTATTGAGCGACTATGCCGAGACGGCGGCGCTGATCGCCAATCTCGACCTGGTGCTCTGCGTCGATACATCGGTTGCGCACCTCGCTGCGGCCATGGGCAAGCCGGTGTGGCTGCTGCTGTCTTACCAGGCGGACTGGCGCTGGCTCTCGGGGCGCCACGATTGCCCTTGGTATCCGAGCCTGAAAATCTTCCGCCAAAGCGCGCTGGACGATTGGGACGGCGTGTTTGCTTCCGTAGCCAACGCGCTTGCGCTGCGCTACTAGGACAGCGCCTGGAAGATCAGATCCAATTCTTCCTTGGCATCGACCATCAAGGCATCCCCCGCTTCCTTGTTCAGCCCCAGCAGCACCAAAGCGGGCGGCAGATCGTCCCAATGGATCAGGGGTTCGCGGTCGATGTGGTGGTGCGCGTCGAGGATGTTGGCCGCCACCACGACGTCGGTCAGATCGGGCGGTCCGCGATGGGTGCGCTCGAGGTCGCGGTGCTCCAGCACGGCGGCGCGGATTTCCTCGGCCACCTCCCATGTTTCAAGGATGGCCGCGCCGATGGAGAGGTGCCAGCGGTCGATCACGTTCCACAGCGCGGCCTGGTCGGCGTACACCTCGGCAAAGCTGCGCGCACGTGCCAGAATGTAGAACTTGCCCACATCGTGCAGCAAGCCCGCAATCATGGCCGTATCGGGATGCAAGCGCGTAAGCTTCTTCGCCATCACAAACGACAGCGCCGCCACGCGTATGCTGCGGTTCCACAAGCCGTTCAAGAGCGCCGGCGATTCGGCGGAGGATTTGGTCTGCACCAATTGCTTCATGCCCACGGCCAGCGCCACGTTGCGCACCATGCCGAACCCGAGCCGTATCACCGCCACGCGCAGATCGCTGGTGGCGGCGGCGCCATTGCTGTAAGCGGCGGAATTGGCCACACGCAGGATTTGCGCGGAGAGCACCGGCTCGGCGCCCATGATGCGCGCCACCTTCTCGGTCGGCGCATCGGGGTCGTTCAAGGCTTGCCGTATCTTCAGCGTGACCGAAAGCGACGTGGGAAACAGCAAATCCTTGGACGACAATTCCGTCGTCAGGCTTTCCAGGAACGCAAATTCGCCTGCATGGTCTGAAGTCATATAGCTAAGGCTGGGGGGAACCTGAATCGATTATAGCCCCCACATCGCGGCGGCGTTGCGGAAACGTTAATTGATTCGCCCAGGAAACAACAGTACCCAAAGGTAAAAATCACGTGCAATTACCGAGGCAAAACCGGCCCGGGGCCATTACAATGATCACAACAAAAGAGCGTGACGGCTGAATTTGCGTATTGAATTTGCGTGCTTTCAACCCAATCTCTCCTGTGCTTGAAGTAAATGTCGCTCGTGTATGCATGGTCGACTTTTGAGCAACTTTTAAGGAGTCACAACGATGTTCAAACTATCCCTGATTGCACCGGCCTTCGTCGCCCTGGTGCTGGTGGCTGTTGCGCCGGCCCAGGCTGCCGGGCCTGACGCCAGCATCCACGACGTCTACGTCGCTGCCGAAGCGGGCCGGTTCGACGACGCGCAAAAGATGATGGACAAGGTGCTGCAAGACCATCCCAACAGCGCCCGGGCGCACTTTGTCGAAGCGGAATTGCTCGGCAAGCAGGGCCGCTATGACGGCGCGCAGACCGAATTGAACACCGCCCTGCGGCTCGACCCGAGCCAGAAATTCGCCAAGCCGGGCAAGGTGCAGGAGTTGCAGAGCGTGATCAACGGCCCGCAGCAGCGCGTGGTCCAGCACAGCGCGAGTCCTGTCATGATGACCCAGCCGGCTCCCGTCATCGTGCGTCAGCCTGAACGCTCCGGCGGCAGCGGCTGGCTGGTGCCGATGATCATCATCTTCGCCGTCATCGCGCTGTTCATGATGGTGCGCGCGAGCATGCGGCGCAACGTCATCGTCGGTGGCGGCTACGGCCCCGGCGGCTCGTATGCGCCCGGCTATGGTCCTGGCTATGGTGGCGGCCCCGGTTATGGCCCTGGCTATGGCGGTGGCGGCATGGGTTCGGGCATCCTGGGCGGCCTGGCCACGGGTGCGGCAGTCGGCGCCGGCGTGGTGGTCGGCGAAGAGCTGATGGAGAATCTCACGCACCACAACCGCGACACCGAATACGTGCGCGACGACCGCAGCAACGACAACGTCGACGACAGCCGGCGCCAGAACGACATGGGCGGCAACGACTTCGGCGTCTCCGACAATTCGTCGTGGGATAGCGGCAGCAGTAGCGGCGGCGACTCGTCCTGGGACAGCGGTGGCGGCGGTGGCGGCGGCAGCGACGACTGGTAATTCCGCTATACTCAATTGAGGCAGGGCAAGATGCCCTGCCTTTTTTCCATCCGCTTATTTGCTTGAATCCGCTCTGCCCATGCAAGAACGCCTGCCCGTCGAACTCGAAAAATCCTATCGCCTGCTCAATCACGGCCCAACCGTGCTGGTGTCGTCCAGCCACGGCGGCCGGCACAACGTGATGGCCGCGGCGTGGTCGATGCCGCTCGATTTTTCGCCGCCCAAGGTCACCGTCGTCATCGACCGCAATACCCTGACGCGCGAACTGGTGGAAGGCTCGGGCGAATTCGTGCTCAACATTCCGACACGCGAGCAGGCGCGCACCACACTGGCAGTCGGCAGCAAGTCGGGCCGCGAGGGCGACAAGTTCGCCGAACTGGGCCTGACCGCGCTACCGGGCGAGAAGGTCGGCGCGCCGCTGGTGGGCGGCTGCCTGGGCTGGCTCGAATGCCGCGTGATTTCGGAGCCGCACATCCAAACGCGCTACGACCTGTTCATCGGCGAGATCGTCGCTGCCTGGGCCGACGTGCGCGCATTCAAAAACGGCCACTGGGTATTCGAGGAAGGCGGACCGCGCAGCATCCACTATGTGGCAGGCGGCAATTTCTTCGAAACCGGTCCCGCGTTCGAGATCGAACGCGACCTATGAACAACGCTTGATAAAAGGGAGGCAACGATGCTCGGTGTGATCGGATGGTGCATTCTTTTTGTACTGTGCTGGCCGCTGGCGCTACTGGTGCTGCTGCTCTGGCCGATCGTGTGGCTGATTTCGCTGCCCCTGAAACTGGTCGGCATCAGCCTTGAAGCGGTATTTGCGTTGATCAAATCGATTCTGTTCCTACCGGCGCGGATACTGGGCTATCGCGGCTGAGTCGGCAGCACCCGTGCCCCGCCAATGCGGTGGCGAATTCCTGCAAAACCCCATGAATATGGTATGGCTATTCTTTCGCCGAAAGAATAACCTTTGCGCAAGCAAATAATCTTGACGCAGTACCGTCTTTACATGGCCAAGCCCAGGAATTCGAAGAACATGATCTACGTTGCGCACACCGAATCGACAGCCCGAGGCATCCGCAACGGCGGAACCCATGAACCGTATCCGACCGGGCCCGACGCGCAGCTCAGGTCGTGCCTCGATCCGCATCCGCTGGCACAGGCCGGCGGCCGCAACCGTTCGCTCGTGTTCGGCCCGGCCATCGTGCGCAAGGACCGTTCCGACCTGCATCTGTGCGCGAGGGGCGAAGCCGCCGCACGCCACGTCAATCGCTTCTGGTATGGCCGTGCGCTGGTGGCGCTGCGCACCTATCCGCAATGGACGCTGCGCGCCGAAGCGATCCAGCAGCGCATAAATGGCATGCTGGAAGACGGTACGGACGATTGCGCGATCAGGCTCGGCAATCCCGTGCAATAGAATACTGAACCGTCGCTAGCAAGGCCGGTCCATGCAGAAGTAGGTAAAATGGCTTGACGTCCAACTCGGAGGCCAAGCCCGTGACCATTTCCCTCAAACGCACCGATTCTGGCGCCACGCGCCAGACCATCACCGTCGGCAAACACACCCTGGTTGCCGACATGTCCGTGGAAGAAGGCGGCGCCGACGCCGGCCCCAGCCCGCACGACCTGTACGATGCCGCGCTAGGCGCGTGCAAGGCGCTCACCGTGCTGTGGTATGCCAACAAGAAAGGCATCCCGGTCGGCGATATCCAGACCACCATCGAGCGCGACGCCACGGATGAACGCCACGGCACCTACCGCCTGGCCGCCACGCTTTCCATCGGCGGCGACTTGAGCGACGCGCAATTGCACGAACTCGAATCGGTGGCCGGCAAATGCCCGGTGCACAAGCTCATGACGGCAATCACGACCGAAGTGTCGACCAAGGTGGAGCGTCTGCCATGACCACGGATACCAGCATAGCCCTGCGCCTGACCGGTCACGAACACGACTTGGGCGACGGCTTCATTGTGCGCCGCCTGCTGCCGTCCGGCGTACGGCAGGCGGTCGGCCCGATCCTGTTTTTCGACCACTTCGGCCCCGTCACCATCGCGCCGGGCAAGGGCAACAATGTCAGGCCGCATCCGCATATTGGCCTGGCGACGGTCAGCTATCTGTTCGACGGCGCCATCATGCACCGCGACAGCCTCGGTTCGGTACAGCAAATCGAGCCGGGCGCGATCAACTGGATGACCGCCGGCAGCGGCATCGTGCATTCCGAACGCGAGCCGGAAGAGTTGCACAATGCCGAATACAAGTTGCACGGCATCCAGCTCTGGGCTGCCCTACCGATTGCGCACGAGGAAACCGCGCCGACCTTCATCCACACACCCGCCGACAGCATCCCACACGTGCAGCAGGGCGATGCGAATGTGCGCGTGCTGATCGGCAGCGCCTTCGGCGCCACCTCGCCGGTCAAGACCTTTTCCGAGACGCTGTATCTGGACGTGCAACTGGCGCAAGGCGGCAAGTTCAACCTGCCGGTGTTGGCCGAGGAAATGGCGGTCTATCCGCTTGACGGCGCGCTTGGCATCGGCGGAGAAACCGTTGAACCCGGCACGCTGGCCGTACTGCGCGCGGGCACGGCGGTCGACATCGAAGCCGCCGGCGCAAGCCGCTTCATGGTCCTGGGCGGCGAACCGCTGGAGAGCCACCGCTTCATGTGGTGGAACTTCGTCTCGAGCCGCAAGGAAAGAATCGAGCAAGCCGCCGCCGACTGGGAAGCGCAGCGCATCGGCAAGATTGCGGGGGACGATGAGTTCATTCCGTTACCGCCGTTGAAGAAGACTTAGCGAATTGCAAGAGCTAACTCTACGCACGATAGAAACTCCCCTCTCCCGCAGGCGGGATGGGGGCTTTAAAGCAAACCGCAAATGAACAACGACTCCCCACCCAAACTCCTCATGCGCATCAGGAACTTCATGTTCCGCATGGTCGGCCTCACCACCGAACCGCTGATCGTCCCCATCTCCAAAACCGTTGCCCGGCGCAGTCTCAACGAGCGCGCTTCGTCGCTGATACTCGAACTATCCCATCAGCTATTCGACCTGGCGCCGCAAGTCGAGCCGAACTGGAGCGAAGCCTTCTACCGCTTCCAATGCGAAGCCGGCGGCAGCAGCGCCGCCGCCTGCTGCATCGGCAGCACGGGAGCCAGGCGCATCGATACCCCAACGGGGCCGGAAGCCTTCCAGGGCATGGGCGAAAAAGCCGAGGCCTTGATCAAGCTGTTCGGCAAATCGCACGGCGTGCTCTTGCTGCGCGTCGCGACCGACGCGCGCTACAAGGTCGATTTCGATTGGGACGACTTCGAACGCTGGGCGATCGCCGATGATGGCCGCATTTCCGGCGTGCCCGAAGCGTACTAGCTATACAGCGCGAACCCGCGCCAACGGATTCGGCGTCGCCTCAGCCACTTTCACCAGGGTATTTTTATCGGTGTGATGAAACGGCTCGTCGCGCCCGCGTACCTGCAGCACCGTGTCTTCGTCATAGGTCCACGAGCCATCCTCATGAATCTCGACCTTGATGCGGTATTCCGTGGTGCGGAAGGCATGTTCCAGGAACGGCACCGAGCAGATGCCATAGGTTTCCAGTCCACGCGTAGCGACCAGCTCGAAACGCTTTGCGTCGGGCGCAACGACGCCCGAGGCCATCGCCGCCTGGCCGCGCGGGATGGTCAGCGTCTGGATCACGGTGGACGTGGCCGGCTCCCAGAGCCAGTAGCCGACCTGCTCGTGATAGGTCTTGACCTGTTCCGGCTTGACGATGTGGATGTAGTAGCGCAAGCCGTAAAATAATTGCGGCCCGTTGGTCACTGGGTCGATCGGCTGCATTTCCAGCTTTTCCACGTAAGCCTGCTTGCGCGGGCCGTCGGCCTTGGGCTTGACGTCCAGGCCGAGTGCGCCTTGCCACACGCCGGCCAGCGGCGTCAGCGGTCCGAGATTGCTCAGGGTATCGACGTCTGCCTTCGGTTCGGTATAGATATCGCTGGGGAAATCGCTCATGCTGCTTGCTCCAATGTTGTCAATGTCGCCTGATCGTGCGGCTTTGCAACATTGTGCCACCGACACGGCGAGTACGCTAGAATGGACCGACCACCAGACGCCCAGAGGACAATGGAGCCCAGCCCACCTCTCGCTCCGGCAAAACCGGAGCTCGATACGGAAACAGAACTGCGCTCGCGCCGTTTCGCGCAGATTGCCGGTTTCGCCGTGCTCGGGCTGAGCGTGCGCGTGATCACAAGCCTGTATAACCACGAGTGGACCGTTTCCTGGACGCTCGTGGGCGGCCTGATGGCGGTACTGGGAAGCCTGCTGCTGAACAAGCGGCGCAGATCGTTGGCCAACCCGCTGCTCCTGGCTTCGCTCGTGATGATGATCGCCTTCTTGGTGTGGATCAACGAAGGCATCTACGATTCAGCCCTGTTCGCCTTCCCCTGCCTGCTGATCATGGCCGGGTTGCTGTTGCGGCCGCGCCATTTCTTCGCCCTGTTCGGCCTGACCCTGCTGTCGGTGATTTTCATCGCCTATGCCGGCTTGGCCGGCTGGCACACCTTCTCGCCGGTCGGCGACCCGGTCAACCGCCTGATCGACACCTTCCTCATGCTGTTGATCAGCGGCCTGGCGGTGTGGGTCATGACGCGCGACCTGCATCATGCGCTGCGCCGCCTGCGCGAAGAGGTCGAACGCGTACACCAGTCGCGCGCCAGCCTGGCCTACCTGGCGCAGCACGACACGCTGACCAGCCTGCCCAATCGATTGCTCGGGCGCGAATTGCTGGAGCAGACGATCGTCCAGGCGCGCCGACGCAACCGGCGCGTGGCGCTCTTGTTCGTCGACCTCGACAACTTCAAGCAGGTCAACGATACGCTGGGCCACTCCGCCGGCGACGAATTCCTGCGCGAAGTGGCGCACCGGCTGTCGCATACCGTGCGTGCCTCCGATATCGTCAGCCGCCAGGGCGGCGACGAATTCCTGATCGGCCTGACCGACGTGGACGACATCGAAGCCGTCTCCACCGCCGCCAGCCACATCCTGACCGCGCTGACCAAGCCCTTCAACGTGCGCGACATCCAGATTTCCAGCTCCTGCTCGATCGGCATCGCCATTTTCCCCGACGACGGCCAGGATTTCGAAACGCTGTTGCGCCTGTCCGACATCGGCATGTACCAGGCCAAGGAGTCCGGCCGCAACATGTACCGCTTCTACGACGAAGCGATGAATTCCAACATCGTGCAAAACCTGCACCTGACGTCAAGCCTGCGCATGGCGCTGGCGCGCGGCGAATTCATCCTGCATTACCAGCCGGTAGTGGAGATGGTGACCGGGCGCATGGTCGGCGCTGAAGCGCTGATCCGCTGGCAGCATCCCGAGGAAGGCATGGTCGCGCCGGGCAACTTCATCCCCGCAGCCGAGCGTTCCGGCCTGATCGTCGAGATCGGCGAGTGGGTCATCACCGAAGCGTGCCAGCAGATGCGCGTCTGGCAAGACATGGGCGCGCCCGACTTCGTGCTGGCGATCAACCTCTCGCCGGTGCAATTCAGGCGCGGCAACATCGAAGGCATCGTGGCCCAGGCGCTGGAGCTGTCAGGCCTGAACCCGGCCTGCCTCGAACTCGAATTGACCGAATCGACGCTGATCCAGAACCCCGAGGAATTCATCGAAACGTTGAGAAAACTCAAGGCGCTCGGCGTCAAGCTCTCGATCGACGATTTCGGCACCGGCTACTCCAACCTGGCCTACCTGCAGCGCTTCGAGGTGGACAAGATCAAGATCGACCAATCCTTCGTGCGCCGCCTGGAAGAAAGCAAGCCCGACCACGCGATCGTCAACGCCATCATCCAGATGGCCAGAAGCCTGAACCTCACCACCACGGCCGAAGGCATCGAAACCGAGCCGATACGGCGCAAGCTGATCGAACTCGGCTGCGACCAGGGCCAGGGCTACCTGTTCGCCAAGCCGCAATCGGCGCCGCAATTCGAAGAACTGATCCAGATGCAAAGGCCGCCGCGGCAGAGCCAGATGCAATAAGGGCGCAATAGCCGATTATTACCAGCATGGTCATTGCCGCATTGAACGGACAAGCTGATAATGATGCCGTCATGGCCGCCAGCAAATCATCAACCGCACTCTCTACCGCGCCCGCAGCCAGCCCGGCCGGCATCATCTTGCGCCAATGGCGCGGCCGGCGCGGCTGGAGCCAGCTCGACCTGGCAAACGAGGCGCGTGCATCGCAGCGCCACGTCAGCTTCATCGAAAGCGGCCGGGGCCGCGCCAGCCGCGGCCTCCTGATCGCGCTGGCCGAGGCGCTCGGCATGCCCTTGCGCGAGCGCAATGCCTTGCTGCTCGCAGCCGGCTTCGCGCCCATCTATGCCGACACGGCCTGGGGCAGCACCGAAAGCGCCGTCGAAATGGGCCCGGTCAAAAAAGCGCTGGAACGCATGCTGCGCCAACACGCGCCCTTCCCCGCCATCGTCATGGATCGGCACTGGAACGTGCTGATGAGCAACGACGACGCGCCGCGTTTCTTCGGCAGCTTCATCGATATGGCAGCGCGCAAGGGTCAGCGCAACCTGTTGCGCCTGATGTTCGATCCGCAAGGCATGCGGCCCCACATCGACAACTGGGAACAGGTTGCACGCGGGCTTTTCGAGCGCATGCGGCGCGAAGCGGTCGGCGGCAAGCTCGACGATGAAGCACAGCGACTGATCGCCGAACTGCAAGCCACATCCGGCTTCACGCCGGACTGGGAACGCGCCGATGCACTGCCCGGCGGCCCGGTCCTGCCGATCGGTTTCATCAAAGGCAGTCGCGTGCTGAACTATTTCTCGATGGTCTCGACGGTCGGTACGCCGCAAACCGTGACGGCACAGGAATTGCGCGTCGAATGCATGTTTCCCGCCGACGATGCCACCGAAACCTGGCATCTGGCCCATTTCGGCGTCGGACGATTACCAACTTCGTAATTGAGCCGATACAGTCCGGCTCCTATGATTTACCTCACGCGAATAACGCGCATCAACATTCACGAGGTCAATCATGTCCAGCCATCCCATCCATTCCATCGACAACGCGCCGGCACAATCGGTGCCGGTTCTGCAAACGCTGCAGCAAGCGTTCGGTTTCATCCCCAACATCGCCGGGGCCATGGCCGGCTCGCCGGTACTCATCAAGGCCTTCATCGGCGTGTTCCAGAACGTCCATGCAGGCAGCTTCAGCGAAGCGCAGATCCAGACCCTGCTCCTGACCAATGCCGTCACCAACCGCTGTTCCTGGGCCGTGGCCTTCCATAGTCACCTGGCGCTGTCCCAGGGCCTGACGCAGCAAGACGTGGCCGCCATCCGTGCCGGGCACGCCCCGGCCGACGCCAAACACGCCGCGTTGTCGCTATTGGCAAAGAGCCTGATCGAGACGCGCGGCCATCCTGCTGCCGACGCAGTACGGCGTTTCCTCGATGCCGGTTTCACGCGCGAGCACATCCTTGAAGTCATTGCCGCAGTGGCCGCCTCGACCATCACCAACTACACCGGCAGCGTGGCCAACCCGCCGCTGGAAGAAGCATTCCAGGCCCACGCCTGGAACGCTTGAAGGAAACGGCGGGCCGCCTGTCATCCGAAACCGAGCTTCTCGTGAGCAGGGCGGGGCCACAAGCCGGCCGGCCGTATCAACATGATCAGCACCATCGCCGCGCCGACCATCGCCACGCGCATGACCTCGGCCGGCACCAACACGTCGCCAAACGTCGCGCGTTGCAGCGGCTCGACCACGTGGCGCAGGATTTTCGGCAGCGCCGCCAGCAACACGGCGCCGAGAATCACACCGGGTACGTGACCCATCCCGCCCAGGACCACCATGGCCAGGATCTTGAGTATGTGTAGGCTATAACTCGACGAGCGATCGCCTACGGGACTCCCCTCGCCCGCAGGCGGGAGAGGGGGCGGGGCGGGCGGCGATCCGATGAGGGACGCTGTGATTTGGCTACTGCTGCAAAGTCTAAGGAGACACGCTCAACGACGGCAATATGAGATTTTCAAAGCGAGTCAAAGCGCAGCGCCCCTCACCCCTCTCCCCTGTGTCCCTATAAGGAGGAGGCACGCGCTTGCAGGCGCGTGTCGTTCCGTCGGCGCGAAGCATACTTCGCGAAACCCCGACTCCACCGCCTGCGGGAAAGGGGTTCCAAGTTCTTGCATACGCCTGTGGATAATCGCATCTACTGCGGCATCCCTTCCTTCTTGCACTTCGAATCCGAATACGGCCCCTGGAACTTGTCCCACACGTCGCCCGGCGCGATCTTGGAGCACAGGATGGTATGGTTGAGCCGGTTCTTCCAGCGGAACCACGGTGCGCCCGAGGCATGCGCGGCCCAGGCTGAAGCGAGGGCGATGACCAGCGCGGCGATTTTGATCGTTGGTTTCACGATTCTTCCTTGTCTTTCGGTTTGATCCACGACATCAATTCGTCGTGGCCGATATTGAGCAATTGTTCGATGGCGCGGTAATCGTCGGGCAGGGCCGGATCGTCCCAGCCGTTGGCCGAGTGGCGCGCCAGATCGACCGCCAGCTTGACGTTTTTCACGCGCGAATTCTCGGCGTGCTCGTCGTCCATCAATTGCGTCAATAGCTCCGGCAGATGCCAGTGATGGCACAGCGCCAGTTGCAGATCGAGCAGATGAAAGCCCAGCACATGCTCCTGGATCTGGGCGCTCCTCGCGGTCGGGTTGGCCTTCTTGAGAGCGTGGATTTCCAGCGCTTTTTGCGGCGCAAAGCACAGCAACACGATCTCGGCCACGTCGTGCAAGAGCGCGGCGATGGCGACTTCCTCGGCGCGCTTGTCGTAGCGCCAGGTAGCCCAGTTGAAGGCCCAGCGCTGCGCGATCTGGGCGCGGCGGATCAGCTGGATCAGTTGCAGCAAGGCTTGCGGATAGGGTTTGAGCACATCCTCGATGACGGCCAGTTTTTCAAAGTGGCGGAAGAAGGGATTGATGCCCAGCATGACGATGGCGTTGCCCACCGTGGTGATTTCCTGCATCTGGCGCTTGCCTACCGATTCGTGCAGGTAAGACAACACACGCAGGGTCATCATGGGGTCGTGCAGGACGAACTGGGTGATTTCGCGCGCATTGATCCAGTCGATGCGCTGATGCGCGTCGACCATGCTGCGAAAGGTCTGGCGCAACACCGGGACTTCCTCGGCACCCAACACCTTGACCCAGGCCGCGACCTTGCTCTCCTGCACTTCGTCCACTATGCCATCCGGATCGGTGTGGCGGCGTCGTCGCCTACCACGGTATTCCAGCGCCGCACGCGCCAGCTTTTGACCAGGCCATTTTTGACATAGGGATCGGCCTTGGCGAAGAACTCTACCCGATCCGGGATGTCACACTTGAACATCAGTATCGCCTGGTCCACCGGATCATCCAGCGGACCGGCCAGGACCAGGCCGAGTTCTTCCTTGGCGCGCCATGCCAGTTCCAGGTGGGCGGCGCGGAATTCCGGGCGGCGCTGCAGGTAGTCGTCAGCCAGATCGTAAATCAACAGAAAATGCATGGTTCACTCCTATTTCCCCTCTCTCCACTGTACCACCTGCGCCATGCGAGTTCAAAGAACGGATGACATTTTCATTACCTCAACGCCATCCACACAATTGCAGGTATGATTTGTGCATAGCCGCAATATGCATTTTCAAACGAGGAAAGGCATTCTTCATGGCAATCCGTGTCGCTCTGCATCATAAGACCAGCTATCGCTACGACAGGCTGATCAGCCTGTCGCCCCATGAAATCCGGCTGCGCCCGGCTCCGCATGCGCGCACCCCCATCCTTTCTTATTCGCTGGGGATCAAGCCGAAGACGCATTTCATCAACTGGCAGCAGGACCCCTACGGCAACTTCATCGCACGCCTGGTATTCCCGGAGAAAACCGACGAATTCGAGATCACGGTCGATCTCGTGGCCGACATGACGGTGATCAATCCCTTCGACTTCTTCATCGAAGCGAGCGCGGAAAAATTCCCCTTCACCTACGACGCCCGGCTGGCCGAAGAATTGGCGCCCTACACCCGCGCCGAACCGCCCGGCCCCAGGCTGAAAGCCTGGCTGGAAGCCGCACGGCGCGAGGTGCTCAAACCCGGATTGATCACGATCGATTTCTTAGTCGCCCTGAACCAGCGGCTGGAGCAGCAGACCGGTTATCTCGTGCGCCTGGAGCCCGGCGTGCAGACGCCGGAAGAGACGCTGGAAAAAGGCTCCGGCTCGTGCCGCGACAGCGGCTGGCTGCTGGTGCAGATCCTGCGCCATTTCGGCCTTGCGGCACGCTTCGTCTCAGGCTACCTGATCCAGTTGACGGCCGACGTAAAGGCGCTCGACGGCCCCGCCGGCACCGCGGTCGATTTCACCGACCTGCACGCCTGGGCCGAAGTCTACCTCCCCGGCGCCGGCTGGGTGGGCCTCGATCCAACCTCGGGCATGCTGGCCGGCGAAGGCCACATTCCGCTGGCCTGCACCGCCATGCCCTCGTCGGCCGCGCCGGTTACCGGCTACGCCGACGAAGCCAAGGTCGAGTTCTCGCACACCATGAGCGTCACGCGCATCCACGAGGATCCGCGCGTGACCAAGCCTTACAGCGAAGCGGATTGGCAAGCCATCGATGCGTTGGGAAAATTGGTCGACGCCGACCTGCAAGCCTTCGACGTGCGCCTGACGCAGGGCGGCGAACCGACCTTCGTCTCGATCGACGACATGGATGGCGCAGAATGGAACACCGAGGCGCATGGCGACAACAAGCGCAAGCTGGCGCACGAATTGACGCGCCGCCTGAAGTCGCACTTCGCACCGGGCGGCCTGCTGCACTATGGGCAGGGCAAGTGGTATCCGGGCGAGCCGTTGCCGCGCTGGGCCTTCAACATCTATTGGCGCACCGATGGCCAGCCGATATGGCGCGACCCATCGCTGTTTTCAGTCGCCGGCGAAAGCGACGGTTACGGCCAGGCCGTGGCCGAGCGCTTTTCGCGCGAACTCGAACGCGCGCTCGGCCTGGCCGAGCGCAGCATGATCCCGGCCTACGAGGACGTGGTGCATTACACCGCGCTGGAACAACGCCTGCCGGCCAACGTCGATCCGCTGAAGGCCGATCTGAAGGATGGCGAAGAGCGGCGCCGCCTGGCCAAGCTGCTCGAGCGCGGCCTCGGCACGGTGGCCGGCTACGCGCTGCCCCTGCGCGCACTGGAACTCCAGAGCACCGCGCGCCATGCCAAGTGGCAAACCTGCCGCTGGCCGCTGCGCCGTGAACATCTATACCTGGTCCCCGGCGATTCGCCGCTCGGCCTGCGCCTGCCCTTATCCACCCTGCCGTGGATCAAGCCCGACGAGCGGCCGCAGGAGTTCGAGCTCGACCCCTATGCGCCGCGCGCGCCGCTGGCGCCCGTGCCGGCCAGCACACACGTCGGCGCTCGCGCCACCCGTGCCACGCCGTCGACGCCCACCACCACGCCACCGCCTTCGGACAACGACATCATCCATACCGCGTTGTGCGTGGAAGTGCGCGACGGCAGGCTGCACGTATTCATGCCGCCGATGCATCGCATCGAGGATTATCTCGACCTGCTCGCCGTGATCGAAGACTGCGCAGCGCGGCTCAAGGTGAAGCTGTGGCTCGAAGGCTACACGCCGCCGCGCGATGCGCGCGTCAAGCTGCTCTCGGTTACGCCCGACCCCGGCGTGATCGAAGTCAACGTCCATCCCGCCTCGAACTGGAACGAACTGGTGCACGTCACCACCACGCTCTATGAAGAAGCGCGCCAGGTGCGCCTCGGCACGGAAAAATTCATGTACGACGGGCGCCACACCGGCACCGGCGGCGGCAACCACGCCACGCTGGGCGGCGCCACGCCGGCCGACAGCCCCATGCTGCGCCGGCCCGACGTATTGAAGAGCCTGATCACCTATTGGCAAAACCACCCGGCGCTATCCTATCTGTTCTCGGGCACCTTCATCGGCCCGACCAGCCAGGCGCCGCGCGTCGACGAAGCGCGCGACGACAATCTGTACGAGCTTGCCATCGCCTTCCAGCAGATGGAGCAAGCCTTGCCTGCCGCCGCGGAAAGCGACCGCCCCTGGCTGGTGGACCGGCTGCTGCGCAACCTGCTGGTCGATTTGACCGGCAACACGCACCGCTCCGAATTTTCCATCGACAAGCTCTACTCGCCCGACGGCCCCACAGGGCGGCTCGGCCTGGTCGAATTCCGCGCCTTCGAAATGCCGCCGCACGCGCGCATGAGCCTGGTGCAGATGCTGCTGTTGCGCACGCTCGTCGCGCGCTTCTGGCGCAAACCCTACGAAGGCAAGCTGGTGCATTGGGGCACCGGACTGCACGACCGCTGGATGCTGCCGCACTTCGTCGCGCAAGACATCCGCGACGTGGTGCGCGACATCAACAGCCACGGCTATGCCTTCGGCGAGCACTGGTTCGATCCCTTCGTCGAATTCCGCTTCCCGCGCTACGGCACGGTGGCCTACGAAGGCGTGGAGCTGGAACTGCGCCAGGCCATCGAACCCTGGAACGTGCTGGGCGAAGAAGTGGCCAACGGCGGCACGGCGCGCTATGTCGATTCCTCGGTCGAGCGCATGCAACTGCGCGTGCGCGGCATGACCGACGCACGCCATATCGTCACCTGCAACGGCCGGCGCCTGCCGCTGCACCCGACCGGCGTGCCCGGCGAATATGTGGCCGGCGTGCGTTTCCGCGCCTGGAGTCCATGGTCGGCCCTGCATCCGACCATCAAGAGCCACGGCCCGCTGGTGTTCGACCTGGTCGACACCTGGAGCGGCCGCGCCATCGGCGGCTGCACCTACCACGTCTCCCATCCGGGCGGGCGGGCCGAAACCGGCTCCCCGGTCAACGCCAATGCCGCCGAAGCGCGCCGCTTTGCGCGTTTCTGGGAGCACGGCCATACACCGGGGCCGATGACGGTGCGTGAAGAGGGATTGAACCCGAGTTTTCCGCATACGCTGGATTTGCGGTGGATGGCGAATTAAAAACGTGACTTGATCGGCGAACCAAATAACAATCACCGGCCGGACTCCCCTCGCCCGCAGGCGGGAGAGGGGTGGGGGTGAGGGAGGTCGCGTCATATGCTCCGTCTGCCAGGTCCAAAAGATGGCACCACAATCGTCACGTGATCCCATCAGAGCAAGCCAAATTGCAGCCTCCCTCACCGCCCCTCTCCCGCCCGCGGGCGAGGGGTTCTTACGCCAGCTTCAGCGGAAGAATGAGCCGATCCGCGCAACATATCCCACCAGCAATCCGCACCCGCCCGGCATAAATCAAAACAAAATTCGGCATAAATTCTCCACGAAAACTCCCTCATCGCTTGCCCCTCTGGCATCATAGGAGGCAAATCAGGAAAAAAGCAGCGCAATGGAAAGTCCCTTGTTCGACCACTACCCGCAAGCCGACGGCCGCTACGACGAAATGTTCGAGCCCCTGGGCCAGACGCGGCCGCATTGGCAGACCGTACTCGACCATCTGGCCAAGGAATCGCCCGCCCTGATGCGCCAGCGCGTCGAATCGGTGGACCGCCAGGTACGCGAAAACGGCGTCACCTACAACATCTATGGCGACACGCGCGGTGCGCTGCGGCCGTGGGATTTGAACGTGCTGCCCTTCGTGCTGCCGGCAGAGGAGTGGAGCTTCATCGAACAAGCCGTACGGCAACGCGCCGACCTGTTGAACCGCGTGCTGGTCGACGTCTATGGCCCGCAGCAGCTGCTGGCAGACGGCCTGATGCCGCCACCGCTGGTACACGGCCACGCCGGATTTTTGCGCCCCTGCCACGGCGTCAAGCATCCCGGCAATATCGCGCTGCATTTCTACGCCGTCGACCTGGCTCATGCGCCGGACGGCAAATGGTGGGTCGTGAGCGACCGCATGCAGGCCCCCTCGGGCGCCGGCTATGCGGTGGAAAACCGGGTGGTGGTGTCGCGCGTCTTCCCCGACCTGTTCCGCGACATGGGCGTGCAGCGCCTGGGCGGCTTCTTTTCCGCCATGCGCGACAGCCTGGCCCACTGGGGCCGCCAATGCGCCGTCAATTCGGAGGCGCAAGGCGGCGCGCCATTGCGCGAGGACGAGCAGCCGCTGATCGTGCTACTCACGCCCGGCCCGTATAACGAGACCTATCACGAGCATGCCTTCCTGGCGCGCTACCTCGGCTTCCCGCTGGTCGAAGGCAGCGACCTGACTGTGCGCAATGGCCGCGTACTATTGAAGACGCTTTCAGGCCTGCAACAGGTGCACGTGATCGTGCGCCGGGTCGATGACGATTATTGCGATCCGCTCGAATTGCGCGCCGATTCCGCGCTGGGCGTGCCCGGCCTGATCGAAGCGGTGCGGCGCGGCAACGTGCTGGTGACCAATTCGCTCGGCTCGAACCTGCCCGAATCCGGCGCACTGCTGGGCTTTCTGCCCGGAATCTGCGAGCGGCTCCTGGGCGAACCGCTCAAGATGCCTTCGGTCGGCACCTGGTGGTGCGGCGAGGAAGCAGCGCTCGAACATGCCATCGAACATCTCGACAGCATGATCATCAAGCCGACCTTCCCGCAGCTGCGCCAATATCCGGTGTTCGGCGAAGACACGCAAGGCGAAGCGCGCGACGCGCTGATTGCGCGCATGCGCGCCAATCCGCAGCAATACGTGGCGCAGGAAATCGTGCACCTGTCGCAGGCGCCGCTGTGGAAGGACGACAGCGAAGGCAGCGGCATGAGCGCCGCCGCCGCGGGCTTGCGCGTGTTCGCCTGCGCCACGCCCGAAGGCTACGTCGTCATGCCCGGCGGCTTGACCCGTACCGCGACCGGGACCGACGCCCGCGTGATCGCCATGCAACGCGGCGGCGGCAGCAAGGACACCTGGGTGCTGGCGGCAGGCCGCGTCGACAATATCAGCCTCTTGAACCGCGCTTCCGCGAAGAGCGGCCTGACGCGCGAAGACACCCACCTGTCCTCGCGCGTGGCGGAAAACCTGTACTGGTTCGGGCGTCACATCGAACGCTGCAATAACATCTGCCGCCTGACGCGCACCGCGCTCGATTACCTCTTCACCAACCAGACCGAATACCGCGGCAACGAATGGCCGACCATCCAGTGGCTGTGTGCGCGCTTCGATCTGGTGCAGGGCGACATCGCCTTCCGCATCCGCGCGCAGGACCAGAACCAGGGGCAATTGCCGGGCCTGGAAATCAATACCATCGTGGCCGATCCCGACATGGAAGCAGCGCTGTTGCACAGCATTTCCAGCTTCGACGTGCCCGGCCTGGCCACGCAGCAGCAGCAATTGCACCAGATCGCCAGCCATCTGCGCGAACGGCTCTCGATCGACAACTGGCGCACGCTGAACCAGATGGCGCAGCGCCTGGAAAACACAGAGCCGCATCCGACTCCCACCGACGCCCTGGCTGCGCTGGACGAATCGATGAGTGCGCTGATGGGACTGGGCGGCTTCGTCACCGACGGCATGACGCGCGACCGTGGCTGGCGCTTCCTCTCGGCCGGGCGGCGCATCGAACGCCTGCAATTCCTCTGCACCGTGCTGGCGCGCGCGCTGACCATGACGCACGACAGCAGCCTCGACTGGCTGCTGGAGTTGTCCGACTCCATCGTCACCTACCGCTCGCGCTACATGTCCCAGCCGGAATGGCTGCGCGTGCTCGACCTGCTCGTGCTCGACGAAAGCAATCCGCGCTCGCTGATGTTCCAGATCAAGGGCTTGATGAAATACCTGAAAAAACTCGCCAACAGCTACGGCAGTTTCGGCGAGGAAGCGCTCGCGCCGTTGATGCAGGAATTGCGCGCGCTCTCGCCGGCCGACGACCTGTTCTGCGGCAATGCGCGGCTGTTCGACCTGATTCTGCGCATCGATCAGGCCAGCTACACGCTGTCGGAACAGATCGGTGTGCGTTTCTTCAGCTATACCGCAGGCAGCGCGCTGGGAGCGCGCAAAGCATGAATGCCATGCTACCGCCCGATATCCCCCCGACGCAGCCCGCCCAGCCGCCGGTGCAGGAACCGCCGCAACCGGACATTCCGCCGCAGCACGACCCGACTCCTGCACCGGTGCCGCCGGAACAGCCACCACACGAACAACCGCCCGTGCAGGAACCGCCCGTGCCGCAGAGCCTCGCCGAATTACCTCCTGTGCAAGAACCGCCACGGCAATTCCTGCAGCCCTCGCCGATGCCGAGCCAGCAGCAGCAGGCGTACAAGCAGGCCCAGACGCAGTACGCCCAGGCACCTGCCGCGCAGGTTCTGGCGGCGCTTCCCGCTCCGGCCCCGGTGCAGCCGGTGGCGCGCTACAGCGTGATCCACCAGACCGATTACAACTATCGAAGCGTGGTCACGCTGTCGCAGCAATACCTGCACCTGACGCCACGCAATTTCGACTACCAGCAAACCATCTCGCACCAGATCCAGATCGATCCGGTGCCGGAAGACACCGGCGACAGCCTCGACTACTTCGCCAACGCCACGAGGAAGATCACCGTCACCATCCCGCACCAGATGCTGATCGTGCGCACCGAGTCGGTGGTCGACGTCTACCCGCGCCCCGGCACGCAGCAGATCGGCGGCGGCGAAGCGTGGGAGAGCCTGAAGGATGCGATGCGCCATTCGCAGGGTGTGGCCAATCTCGACCCCTACCAGTATCTCTACAATTCGCCGCATATCCAATGCAGCGATACGCTGCGCGAGTATGCGCTGCGAAGCTTCACGCCGGGGCGCCCCCTGCTCGAAGCGGCACTCGACCTGACCTGCCGCATCACCGACGAATTCCAGTTCGACCCCGACGCCACCAACATCCACACCACGCTCGATGAAGTGCTGCAGGGCCGGCGCGGCGTGTGCCAGGATTTCGCGCACATGATGATAGGCTGCCTGCGCACGCTGGGCCTGCCGGCGCGCTACGTGAGCGGCTACATCCTCACGCATCCGCCCGAAGGCCAGGCGCGCCTGATCGGCGCCGATGCCTCGCACGCCTGGGCCTCGCTCTGGTCACCCGCATTCGGCTGGGTCGATTTCGATCCGACCAACCGCTGCCTGGTGCAGCACGAACACATCACGCTCGGCTGGGGTCGCGACTACAGCGACGTCACGCCCCTGCGCGGCATCGTGCTGGGCGGCGGCGCGCAGTTGCTGGGCGTGAGCGTGACCGTCACGCCGATCACCCAGGGGCAGAACAACCTCATCTAAGAACCCGTTTCAAAATGAGCAGGGCTAGGGTGTGGGGAATTGGCCAGGGCGCGTAGCCGGCATGCCGCCCGCCCGCGTAACGGTTTCCGCCTGCAACCGGAAACGCGCCCTGCAAGGGCCGCGACGAAGACAGTACGACTGTACGGCAAGGAGACGGATGGGGCCGCCATGGCGGCCGCCCCCGGCAACAACGCCGTGTTCATTTTGAAACGGGTTCTAAGCCCGCCCGGGTTGCACCCACGACAAGATAAACCAGTCTGGCCGTTCTCATTTTGGCAATCCTGCCCGGCCAAGCGCGACAATGTGTGTTTCCCGCAGCGTTGGCAGCACAAAAAACGCATCCCGCCCTTGCCAGTTGCCTCAATTCGTTGCATGCTGGTATCAACCGACACGCACAAAAACAAGATGGATCGGTTGATCGCGGGGAAGCGTCACGGCGCATCACATCGCGCCGGGCGTCGCGGTTCGGCAAGCGAGACGCAGACATGGAAAGCCCAGCACTCCACGCCGTGCGCGCCGAAGAATGGCGCACGGAGGCAGGCGGCCCGGAAGACGGTTCCGGACTGGACGGCGCAGCTATGGCAGCGCGTCTGCAAGCCCTGGAGCAATCCTGCAACGCCACCTGGTGGGAATACGATCTCGCCACCCACATCCTCACGCTGGGCGAACGCGCCGCCGCCATCCTGGCCTGGGCCCTCCCTTCCGCCTGCGACACGCTGCAACGCTTGCTGGCCTGCGTCAGCGGCAGCGACCGCGACATCGTGCGGCTACGCTTTGCCGGCATGGAGCGCGGTTTCGACGGTACCGTCTGCGTGTTCCGCGCCGTTGCCGAAGACGGCTGCGCCAGGACGCTGCAGCTCGAAGAGGTAGCGTTGCGCCGCCGCTCGCCCGAGACAGGCAATCTGACGGTAGCGGGCACGCTGGTCGATGTCACCGCCTTTGCCGACGTCAGCGACCAATTGCTCTCCGAACGCCAGTTGCTCGAAGCGTCGGAATCGTTCGGCCATATGATCAGCTGGGAATACGACGTCGCCAACGGCACCTTCTTTTCCGCCACGGGCATGCGCAGCATGTTCGGCTTCCCGCCGGGGCATACCATCGTCACGCGCAAGGAATTCAATGCGCGCATCCACCCGGACGACCGCGAACGCGCCACCGCCGCCTTCCAGGCGGCCATGCGCGAACACCACGCGCTGGAAATCGAATACCGCTTCTGGAACGAAAGCGAACAACGCTGGATGACCTTGCAGACCGCCGGCAACTTCGTGCAGCCGCCCGAAGGCCGCGTGCGCCTGGCTTATGGCTTCACGCAAGACATCACGCGCCAGCGCGCCGCCGAACACGCGCTGCAAAACGACAAGCTGATGCTCGAATCGGCCGAATACCTGGCCCATCTCGGCACATGGAGCCAGGACGTCAAGACGCGCAGCCTCACCATCAGCCGCCGCCTGGCCGACATCATCGGCCTGCCCGCACATGCGCGGCTGACCCACACCTACGACGAGACCCTCTCCGGCATCCACCCCGACGACCGCGAGCGCATGCGCGCGGTGCGCGAACGCAGCCTGGAAACCGGCCAGCCGTTCGAACTCGAATACCGCCAATGGAACTATACGCGGCGCGAATGGGTCACGCTGCGAAGCCAGGGCCACATGCTGCCCGACGAAAAAGGCCAGCCGAAGGAATTCCATGGTGTTTCGCAAGACATCACGGCATTGCGCGCCGACCAGGAGCGCCTGCGCCAGGCCGCCCTGGCCTTCGAGCATTCGCGCAACATGGTGATCGTGGCCGACGCCGCAGGCCATATTACGCAAGCCAACCGCGCCTTTTATGAGACCTGCGGCCACTTGCCGCATGAGGTGGAAAACGCCGGGCGCGGCATCTGCGGCGTGCTTGGACTACCCGCCGAACTGGGCGAAGCCATCCACATCGAGCTGAACCTCTCGGACAACTGGCGCGGCGAAGTGCTGGCGCATGGCAAGGGCGGCCTGGGCTTTTCCGTGATCCTGACCGCCATCGCCGTGCGCGACGCCGCGGGCGCCATCGCCAGCCACGTCTACGTCGGCATCGACGTCAGCGCCGAGCGCGCCGCCGACGAGCAGATCCGTCAGCTCGCCTTCTACGACACGCTCACCGGCCTGCCCAACCGCACGCTGATCCGCGAACGCATCGAAGCCGCGATCCGCCAGTCGCGACGCCAGAACAGCGACACGGCCGTGCTCTACGTCGACCTGGATCACTTCAAAAACATCAACGATTCGCTGGGTCACGCTGCCGGCGACCTGCTGCTGCGCCAGGTGGCGTCGCGGCTGCTCTCGGCAGTGCGCGCGGTCGACAGCGTGGCGCGCCTCTCGGGCGACGAATTCCTGCTGGTCCTGCCCGGCGCCGGCAACGCGGCCGCCGCCGTGGTGGCCGACAAGCTGGTCGAATTGCTGCGCGCGCCGATCGAGCTTGACGGCCGCACCGTCGTGGTCAGCCCCAGCATCGGCATCAGCCTCTATCCGCACGATGCGGAAGACTTCGACGAATTGCTGCGCACCGCCGACATGGCGATGTACCGCGCCAAGGAAGGCGGACGCAACCGCTACCGCTTCTATACGCGCCAGATGAACAATGCCGCACAGCGTCGCATCCGCCTGACGCACGACCTGCGCCTGGCGCTATCGCACGACCAGCTCGAAATCCACTACCAGCCGCAACTGGAGTTGGGCAGCAAGGCCATCATCGGCGTGGAAGCGCTATTGCGCTGGCATCATCCCAAGCGCGGCCTGATCTCACCGCTGGAATTCATTCCGCTGGCCGAAGAATCGGGGCTCATCGAAGACATCGGCAGTTGGGTCATCCGCCAGGCTTGCCTGCACAACATGCAATGGCAGCGCAGCGAAGGCGTGACGATCACCGTGTCGGTCAATTGCTCGGTGCGCCAGCTCCATGCGCCGGAAAAGCTGCTCGCGGCAGTACGCATCGCCCTTGCCGACAGCGGCCTGCCGCCGCAGCGGCTGGAGCTGGAAATCACCGAAAGCATGGTATTGGGCGAAGCCGACCGCATCATCGACGTGCTGGACGAGCTGCGCGCCATCGGCGTCAAGATGGCAATCGACGATTTCGGCACCGGCTACTCCAACCTCGGCTATCTCAAGCGCATGCCGATCGACAAGCTCAAGATCGACCGCTCCTTCGTGCGCGACATCGCCGAGGACGACGACGACCGTGCCATTGCCGCAACAGTGGTCGCACTGGCGCGCACGCTGGGCCTGACCGTGATCGCCGAGGGCGTGGAAAATGCGAACCAGCTTGATCTGCTGGCGTCGATGGGTTGCAACGAGGCGCAGGGATTTCTGTGGAGCGCGCCGATGCCGGAGCCGGAATTGATGGGTTGGCTGCAGCGGGTTTAAGCCCCTCTATTGGTGATTCGCTAGGTGAATCAGGAAGGCTCTCGCCGCACTTGCGGGAAGACAGATAATTGCTGCCGCAGCTTCAAAGCCCCTCTCCCGCGGGCGGGAGAGGGGTTGGGGTGAGGGGGATTGCGATATGACTCAATCAAATCGGCCTGCAAAATTCCGCGCAATCTAATCCAATCTCTTTTCAGCGAAGTCAACGCACCACGCCCCTCACCCCTCTCCCGCCCGCGGGCGAGGGGAGTCAGTCCGCATCGCACTCCACCGCTGTCGAAGCAACAAGGTGGATCGGGAAGACTCCAACCTCACCTACCCTTACACCACCAGCACCACCACCAACCCACCCACCGCCACACCCTCATCCTCCCGCAGCACGCAACGCTCCACATGCTTCACCGCAAACCCTACCTCGCGCGCCACGCGTTCGACGTAAGAACGCGCATGGGCATAGCGATGCGAGCGCTGCAACACATAAATATCTTCTGTGGATTCTTCGACCGAAAAGGCGAAGGTGCCGCCGGCACGCAGAGCAAGGTGCGCAGCATGCATCAAGGGCGCAAGGTCGCCCAGGTAGACCAGCACGTCTGCCGCCACGGCCAGGTCGAACGCGCCGCCGTGGCGTGCAAGATAGGCCGTAATATCCTCGCAGGCCAGGCCGTCGTAGATGCCGCTCGCAGCGGCACGATCCAGCATTGCCTGCGACAGATCGACGCCGTGCAAAGTCTTGACCTGCGGCCGCAGCAGCCTGCCCGCCAGGCCGGTGCCGCAGCCAAGGTCGACGCAATCGCCACCCACGGCCACGCCGGCTTGCTGCAAGACCCCAAGCAGCAATTGCGGCGTACGGTAATGCAGCACGTCGACCAGGTGCGCGTCGAAATGCCCGGCATAGCGGTCGAACAGGTTCTTGACGTAAGACGCGGGCGACGCCACCGGCGCTTCGCCCTCGCCCAGCGCGGCCAGAAAATACGCCACCTGCTCCGCATCGGCGCCGTGCGTGCGGGCACGGCGGTACGAGACGATCGCTTCGTCGGTGCGTCCCAGCAAACGCAGCACGTTGCCGCGATAGAGCCATCCTTCGGCATGCTTGGGGCGCAATTCCAGCGCATGGTCGTAGGATGCCAGCGCGTCGTCGAAACGTTCCAGTTTTTGCAGCGTCATGCCGCGGTTGCACCAGGCGCTGGCATGCTTGGGATCGAGCCGCGTCGCGCGCTCCATGCTTTGCAGCGCTTCCTCGAATTCGCCCAGTGCATAAAGCACGCTGCCGCGATTGCTCCAGCCGTCGGCATCGGGCCGCAGCTTCAGGCCCGCTTCGTAGGCGGCGAGCGCTTCATCGTAACGCTCCATTTGATGCAGCACCGTGCCGCGGCTGAAGGCGGCATCGGCGTAATCGGGCTTGGCCCGCAGCGCAGCCTCATAGCAGGCCAACGCCTCGTCATGCCAGCCCAGGTTGCGGCAGGCATTGCCGCGATTGTTGTGCGCCAGCGCATAAGCGGGATCAAGCGCCAGGGCGCGGTCGAACGCGGCCAGCGCACGGTCGGCAGCGCCCAGGTCTTGCCAGGCCGTGCCCAGGTTGCACCAGGCAATAGCCTGGCGCACATCGACGGCCAGCGCGCGCTCGATCAGGCCGACGGCAAGCTGGGCCTGGCCGCGCTGGCGCGCCAACACACCCAAGAGATGCAAGGCATCGAAATGCTGCGGCGCAAGTTCAAGCAGCGCGCGATAGCGCTGTTCGGCCTCGGTCAGTGCACCGCGCTTATGCAGGGCCAATGCTTGTTGCAATATTGCGGCAAGGTCGGCGGCGGCGTCGGGCATCCTGCATCAATTCTGTATCAGGGTTCCACGGTCCACGTCACCGGCAGCGCGTAGAGGCTGCTGACGTTCTTGCCGTCGCGCTTGGCCGGGGCAAAGGCGCAGCTCTTGGCAAAACTGTTCAAGATGTCGTGATCGAGCTTGGACCAGTTGCTGCCCTTGGGCAGGGACGCTTCGAGCACGCCGCCATCGGCCGAGAGCACGAACAATAGCTGCAGTTCCCCCGTGGCGTGATAGCCGTAGCCGGTCTTGACGTAATCGGGCATCTTGCACTGCACCTGGTTGATGACCGGTAAGGCATCCTTGTTATGGCGTGCCACGGTTGCGTCGCGCGCGATTTCGGCTTCGAGCTTGGCCTTTTCGCCCTGCTCGACGCTGGTGGCAATTTTCCACTGCCAGTAGTTGGCCATGTCGTTGTCGGCAACGACGCCGCGCCCGTCGCGGTAGATCCCCACCAGGGCGAGCTGGGCCTGGGCATTGCCGCCCACGGCGGCCTTCCAGTACCACTGCCAGGATTGCACGTCATCCTTGGTCACGCCGTGGCCGTCGGCATACATCATGCCCAGCAGCATTTGCGCCGCCGGGTCGCCGGCTTCGGCCAGCGGCTGTGCTTTTTGCAGGGCGACGGCGTAGTTGCCGCGGTCGTAGTCGCGCCGCGCCAGTTCGGCGCCCGGCGAGGCGCTGGCGGCGCCCGAAAACAGCAACCCGGCCGCGAGGGTGAGCATGGTCTTGCGCATCATTTGGTGATCTTCCAGGTATAAGTTGCCACGATCAGGGCCGGCACCGGCTTGCCGTTTTGCAGCACCGGCGGAAACACGCAATGCGCGAAGGCCTCCCTGGCCAGCTTGTCCAAGAGCGGCCAGGTGCTGGTGGTGCCGACCGAGGCATCGAGCGTATTGCCCTGCGCATCGATCAGGAACAGCAGGTCGACCGTGGAATCCTGCCCGAAGTGGGCCGCATCGGCGCTATAGCTTGGCGCGCTGCAGCCGGTTTCATGCGCCGAATCGCTCGCGCCGGGCTTGGCCAGCATGCCGGCGCTTTTCGTCAGGCCGGCGTCAAGCTCGCGCTTGGCCGCCACCATCCGCACGTTCGATGCGCGCCAATGCCAATACGCCGCCTGCACCGAATCGACCAATATGCCGCGCCCGTTGGAATAAAAGTCCGACAGCGCGTTCTGGGCATCGGCATCGCCGCCGGTGGCCGCGCTGATGTACCAGCCGGCCGCCGTCTTTTCGTTCTGCGTCACGCCCAGGCCGTCGGCAAACATGGCCGCGACGTAGCGCTGCGCCTTGGCATCGCCCTTTTCGGCCAGCGGCTGCAATTCATGCATGGCGCGGGCATAATCCCCGCCGTTGTAGGCATCGATGCCGGCATCGAGCCCGGCCCAGGACGGTTGGGCCGCCAGAGTCAGTGACAGCGCCAGCGCAGTCGACATCGTGGTCAGTAAGGTTTTCACGTTATTGAATTTCCGCAGAGTGGGCCGGCCCATGCGCAGGCGCGGCGACAGGCGAAAGTCTACCGCAAAGCGGTGCCCGCTGGCGTATGGCTGTTGGTCTTTACAGAATATTCACAAAAAGCAAGCAAGGCTGGCCTGGCGTAAAATGCTGATTCGGAACCAAGGGAGAGCACGATGCATGGAACCAGTCTGATCGCCGGATTCGCCGCGCTGGCGCTCGGCATGGCCTTGACGCCCGGGCCGAATATGATTTACCTGATTTCGCGCTCGATCTGCCAGGGCAGGAAAGCCGGCTTCATCTCGCTGGCCGGCGTGGCGGCGGGCTTCCTGTTCTACCTGCTGTGCGCCGCCTTCGGCATCACCGCCCTCCTGTTCGCCGTGCCCTTTGCCTACGATGCCTTGCGCTTCGGCGGCGCGCTCTACCTGGTCTACCTGGCCTGGCAGGCGGTCAAGCCGGGCGGGCAATCGCCCTTCGCGGTGCGCGAACTGCCGCCGCACAGCCCCAGGCGGCTGTTCCTGATGGGCTTGTTCACCAATCTGCTGAACCCCAAGATCGCCCTGCTCTATCTGGCGCTGCTGCCGCAGTTCATCGACCCCGCAGGTTCCATCCTGGCGCAATCGATGACGCTGGGCGTAATCCAGATCGCCTGCAGCATCACCATCAACGGCTTGGTCACGCTGGCAGCAGGCTCGATCGCCGGCTTCCTCGCCACGCGCCCGGGCTGGATGACGCTGCAACGCTGGCTCATGGGCACCGTGCTGGCCGGAATGGCCGTGAAAATCGCCCTGCAAGCCAGAAAATAAGCCGATCGCGAAACCGTCCGGGCGATCAGTTCGGCACGGTTTCGATGAAAGGCGACTGCGTCAGCACTGCAACAAAATCGAAGCGGTCGCTACGGAAATAGGAATGCGTCAATTCGATGGCCGCGCCCTTGGCATCGTAAGCAATGCGGCGGATATACAGCATGGCCGCCCCCGTTTCCACGCTGGCCAGGCGCGCCAGTTCTTCACTCGCATTGACCGCCTGGATATGCTGGCGCGCCCGCGCCGGCTCGGCTTGCCTATCGGCCAGATAACCGTACAGGCTGTCGCCCACCGCACCGGGGTCCGGCAGGTAGCGCGCCGGGATGGTGGAGCTTTCGATCGCCACGATCTGGTCGTCCGCCGTGCGCAGCCGCTTCAAGCGCGACACCGGGCTGTTGGCGCGCAAACCGAGCGCGCGGCACTCTTCCTTCGCCGCAATGCCGATCTCGCGCGCCAGCCATTGCGAGCCCGGCTCGAAGCCGCGCTGACGCGCCTCGTCGCTGAAACTGGTCAGCCGCGACAAAGGCCGCGCCAGCGTGTTGTTGACATAGGTGCCCGAGCCATGGCGCCGGCACAGCACGCCGCGCTCGCACAGAATCTCGATCGCCTTGCGCGCCGTGAAGCGCGAAATCTCCAGCGTCTCGGAGAGGATGCGCTCGGCCGGCAGCGCCTCGTTCGGCTGCCACACGCCGCCATGCACGGCGACGGTGAGCTTGCTGGCCAATTGCAGGTAAAGCGGCGTCGATATATTCGGGTCCGGCTTGAGTTGCTGCAGTTTGTCTGACAAAATCGTTCCTTGCGAGGCGGCCCGGCCGGGCGTGCTCATTGCACGTCGCGTTCGCACCCTCCGCGGTTGGCGGAGAGCGCAGGCAACCTCATCGAACCCCGCGCGCGACGCTGTCATCGCAATGCAGGATTGGTTAACTCCTTGTTCGTCTCGCTGGTGTTATCTTCGGCAATGTCCGGCACCCGCTTGCGGGTGCCGCCACGGCCTGGGCGATGCGTGGTATGCACGCTATTGTTGGCGCAATCGTCTCGGCTGCAAACGAATGTCTCCTCGCTTGCATATGCGCTTTTTGCAGATGGCAACGGCATGTTTTTACTTCCCCGCTGCCACGACGTATTATAGACGGGATTCGATGACAAGCAGGTGACCGGGCAATGGCTGCGCGGTGACCATGCCAACGATTTGACCGGCCGGCAATGCCTTCATGACTGATCTGAACGACCCCAGCAACCCCTACAACCCCTACTCGGCTCCAGGCGCCGACGTCACCCCACTGGCGCCGCATGAAGCGGAGCCGCCGCGCTTTTTCGCCGTCGGCGGACGCATCGGGCGCTGCCGCTTCCTGGTTTATTCCACGATAGGCACGGCCGTCCTCGGCGTGGCGCTGGGCATGGCGGTTGCGCTGCTCGAGATGTTCTGGCTCTTGCCCGACAATCGGGAAACGCTCGAATATGCCGTCGGCTTCGCAGCATTCATGCCCATGCTGATCATGGCGCGGCGCCGCCTGCACGACCTCAATCGCAAAGGATGGTGGCTGTTGCTGCTGCTCCTGGGACTATTCACCACGGTCGCCGCCGTGTTCATGATCCTTTTCCTGCTGCTCTCCCCCGGCAGCGAAAACACCAACCGCTACGGCCCCGTGCCGGCACACAACCCGCGCTGGCTCAGTTTCATTGCCGTGCCGCTCTCGCTGGCCGCAATAGGCTGGGGCATCGTCGACGTGCACGATACGCTGGAAGCGCAGCGCAACGGCCCACCGGCTGCGACGGCGCATTAGCCTGGCAAAGCTCGACTTCGGCGCTTGAGTTTGCAACAGGCTCTATGCTACATTGGGTCACATATGAGAAATCCCGGGGCAGCGGCCTAAGACGGCCCAAAACGGGAACCATAAAACGGCAAACCAAGGGGAACCGATGGACAATCCATACGCCACGCCCGGCATGAGGCGACCGGCCGACCGGCGCAATGGGGCCAACCGCACCAGCACGTCGGCACGGTGCCCGACAAGAATCATCCCGACATCCCTTCGCCGATCTCGAACCCGCTGATCGGCAGCGTGCTGGCCGTCGCCAATCGCGCTTGCCGGCATGACGTTCGGGCACACGCATGCCAAGTTCACTAGCAGGTTCCATCCACAACAAACGACAGGAGGAAGCTTGAACAATCCCTATACCGCACCGACCGCAGTAGTCGATGATATCGAAGGCGACGACACCTACATGCCGAAGTTCTTCGCCGTCAACGGGCGAATCGGCCGATTGCGCTACATTGGCTATTCCTGGCTTGCCTACTTCCTGCTCTACATAGTGTTCGGCGTGCTCGGCGTCATTGCAGCCATCACCTTTCCGATGATGATACGCAACAGCCACGGCGGTACCCCGGCATTCGGCGTGTTCGCACTGATTCTCATCTATGTTCCTATCCTCGCAATCATGTTCATCTACACGCGCCGCCGCCTGAACGATCTTGATCAAACGGGTTGGCTCTCGCTATTGCTGATCATACCGTTGATCGGTTTCCTGTTTTGGCTCTACCTCATATTTGCCCCCGGCACAGACAGCGCCAACCGTTTCGGTCCTGCGCCATCAAAACAGTCGAACGGCGCCGTATGGGTCATCCTGATCGTCGTTGTTACGATTGTCGTCATCGGCATCCTGGCGGCAGTAGCGATTCCGGCATACCAGCAATACCAGGCCAAGGTGCATGCCGCACGCATTGAGCAGCAACAACAGCCTCAGCAGTAAATCGACAAGGCATCCGCCCGGCGCGGATGCCTTGTCGCACAACCTTTAATCGAAGCACACACCGCACGATGGAAAATCCATACAACTCACCGGCCACCCCCCTCGCGGAGCTACAAACCCCCGATGCCACATACGAACCATCGATCTTTTCCCTCAGCGGCCGCATCGGGCGCCTGCGCTATCTGGCCTACAGCACGATACTCTTCGCCATCGGCTTCGCCTACATCGCGTATTGCGTGATCCACGGCATGTCCTGGTTTGTATCCGGCAACCCGAAAGGAATGACCGACCAGCTCGCCCTGATCGGGCTTGGCATCCCCTTATTTTTCCTGCAGTGGTTTGCCCACATCGTGTTCGCCTTCAGGCGCTTCACCGACACCGACAATTCAGGCTGGCTGGCATTGCTGACGCTGGTGCCCGTGATCGCGCACCTGGTCTGGTTCTTCCTGATTTTGTGCCCCGGCACCAATGGCAGCAACCGCTATGGACCGGCGCCATCGGCCAATCCGTCATGGGTCGTGCTGGTTGGCATAGGCTTGCCGTTAGTCCTGATCGGTGCGGTGGTTACGTTCGCGATCTATATCATCACCATCCTTGCCGGCATGCACTAGAAGATCGTCTTACAACTGCCCGCTCTCCTTGATGTCCCGATAGCGGTTCACCAGCGTCATGCTCAACTGCTCCGGTGTGATGTCGAACAAATGGCTCGCGCGTATGCCCAGCCGCTTGATGGCATAGTCGCGCTGTTCCAGGTAATGCGCGGCAGCCGACGAACGCAGCGCCGCAGCGAAGTTGTTGGCCGGTGCGGCCAGGGCCAGGTCGAGCGCCTTTTCGCGCATGCTGGCGCACAGCACGAGATGGCGCGTGGCGAGCAGTTCGCAGGCTTCGCGCATGGCACGGTCGTCTTCGTCGCGCAGGTTGGTGATCAGGACGATGAAGGCGCGCTTCTTCAGGCGCGTCAACAATGCCGTGGCGGCTTGCGTGTAGTCGGGCGCGACTTCGGCCGGCTGCAGGTCGTACACGCCGGAGAGCAAACGGTCGAGCCCGACGCGCCCCTTGTAGGGCGCGAGCCAGCGCGTCTCGCCGCCGAAGCTCATCAAGCCCACCGCGTCGCCCTGCCGTTGCGCGAGGAAGCCCAAGGTCAGCACCGCGTTGAGCGCATGGTCGAAATGGGTGGTGGCGCCGTCCTCAGCCAGCATGCGCCGGCCCGTGTCGAGCAGGAACACGACCTGCTGGTCGCGCTCTTCCTGATATTCGCGCGAGATCGGCTTTTGCTGGCGCGCCGTGGCTTTCCAGTCGATCGAACGCATGCTGTCGCCCTGGCGGTATTCGCGCAACTGGCGGAAGTCGGTGCCCTCGCCGCGGCGGCGCTTGCGGATCGCCCCGGCTGCCGGCGCGCGCCGGTCGGTCGCGGTCAGGGTATAGCCCAACAATTGCGAAAAATCGGGGAACACCTTGACGTCATACTCGGCACCGATGCGCCGCACGCGGCGCCACAGCCCCAGAGGCGACATGATGCGCAGATGCGGCACGCCGAAATGCGCATCGCCGCGGCGCCGCGGCTTCAGGCGATAGGCGACGGTGACAAACGCACCCGGCGCGATCCGGCTCGCATGCGGCAAGCCTTCCAGTTCCCAGTGCGCGGGATAGTCGTCGAACAATTCGAGATTGACGGTGCGGCTGCCCTCGTTGTGGATCGTCACGCCGACTTCGTTCCACACGCCGACCGGCCACACGCCGGCAACGCGGCGCACGACGCGAATCTCGGGCGGGCGCTGCGTCAGTCTCGCATCGAGCGCCGCAATCACGGCGAATGCCAGCATGGTGCCGGCCCACAGGTCGCGCAGCTCGGGCAGCCAGGCAAGCCCGGCGCCGGCCAGCGCGAGGAGCAAGACGGCGGCAAGCAGGCGACGCGAAGGGGTCATATGGCTTAAGCGCGCGGCGCCACGGTCTGCTCGATCAAGCCCTTGAGCAGATCGTCGCTGGTCAAGCCGTCGAGTTCGCTCTCGGGCGAAATCGCCACGCGGTGGCGCAGCACCGGCAGGCCGGCTGCCTTGATGTCGTCGGGGATGACGAAATCGCGCCCGGCCAAGAGCGCCATGGCGCGTGCCACGCGCAACAGCGCAATCGAGCCGCGCGGCCCGGCGCCGATGGCAATGCCGGGCCAGTCGCGCGTGGCGCGCACCAGGCGCACCGCGTAGCTGGCAACGGCGTCGTCGACGCGGATCTTCGACACGATCTGCTGCAGCACCACCACCGTCTCGGGCTTGACCAGGGTGGCCACGGCACCTACGTCGAGCGCATCGCCGACGCGGTTCTTCGTCACCAGACGCACCAGTTCCTGCTCTTCGCTCTCGCTCGGATAATCTATGCGCACCTTGATCAGGAAGCGGTCGAGCTGCGCTTCGGGCAGCGGATAGGTGCCCTCGTTTTCGAGAGGATTCTGCGTCGCCAGCACCATGAAGGGCGCTTGCAATTGATGCGATTCGCCTTCGATGGTCACCTGGCGCTCCTGCATCACTTCCAACAGCGACGATTGGGTCTTGGCCGGTGCGCGGTTGATTTCGTCAGCCAACAGCAGGTGGGTAAACACCGGGCCCTTGCGCACCGAAAAGCTCTGGTTGCGCATGTCGAACACCGCGTGGCCCATCACGTCGGCCGGCATCAGGTCGGGCGTGAACTGGATGCGCGAGAATTCCCCGGCGAAGGTCTTGGCCATGGCCTTGACCAACAGCGTCTTTCCCAGCCCCGGCACGCCTTCGATCAGCACGTGGCCGCCGGCCAGGCAGCAGGCCAGCACCTGCTCCACCACGGCCGACTGGCCGATCACGGCACGCTGGATTTCCGCTCGCATGCGGGTCACGATATCGATCGCCTGCTGCAGGCGGTCGGCGGGGATGGAAGGTGAAGCGGCGTCGACGTTAGCGCTCATAATAGGCTCTCAGCTCTTGGAGGGTTTGGATCTGTCGGGTGAATTCGATGGGCAACCGGCCCGGCGCATCGAGAAGCGCACGATCGAGATCGGCGCGGCTCATCTTGCCGTCGGTGGCAATGCGTTCGACCTGGCGCTCCGGCGCCAGCTTGCGCAATTCGGGGATGCGGCGCGACAGCGTGCGCAAGGCTACGCGGCGCATTGCGGCCAGCATGATCTCCTTGCCCTTGGCGCTTTTCCACAGCCAGCGGCCGGAAGCATCGACGTGTTCCAGCAAGGCGCGGCGCCGGTCGTCCGGGTCGGGCAATTGCGGGCCGAAGCCGCGCATCGCGGACCAGGCCCACAGCAGCAGGAAAACAGCCAAGGTGCAGATCGCATACGGCGCGCCATGCCACAGAATGCTGAACCACGATGCGATGTCGACGCGCTGGATCAGCGTCACGTTCTTGCCTTGCACATTGAGCGCCGCCAGGCCCAGCAGCAGTTCGGCGTGGTCGTAGGTGGCGAGATCGTAGTTGTCGAAGTAGCGTTGCGCAAGGATCACCACGCGGCCATGGCCGTGGGTATAGACGCGCACGGCATTGCCCTGATCGTCGGCCAGCACGGGCGCAGGCGCGGCGGGTTGCGCTTGCTCATCGTTGGCCGGCGCGTTGGCTGCGATGTTGGCCGACGCATCCCCATTTCCCTTGTCGGCCTTGTCAGTCTTGTCAGTCTTGTCGGTCTGGTCCGGCTTGACCGTATCATCGTCATCGTCGTCATCCGGATCGTTTTCCTTCGCCTCGCGCGCCGCCTCTGCGGTCGACACCAGTCGCGCCCGGGAAGTATCGATGCGCAGGCTGTGCGCCAGGCCGGGCAGCGTCAGCGTGGCGACGCAATCGACATAGTTCAACTTCGGGTTGTGCGCCGCCTTGCGCCGCTCGTCGTCGGTATGGCCGGGCGGCAGCGCGTTGCGGCACACCGTGCCTCGCGCAGTTGGCGAGGCGAGCGACACGCCGAAGTGCGCGGTGATGGCATCCTTGGCTTCTTCGGCGGCCTTGTCTTTCACCGGCTTGGGCGGTGTGGCAGTCGCACCTTTGCCCTTGCCGGAAAAGTCGAACAGCGGCGGGCGCCAGCCCGGCGAGACGATCAGCGTATTGCCGCGCTCCACCCACGACAGCAGGGCTTGCGACTGCATGGCCAGCATGCTGTCGCCGCCTTCGGCCAGGATCAGCGTGCCCTCGGGCAGCGGCTGGAACAGCGCAAGCGACAGCGTCCGGTCGACCTGCACGCGATAGCCGTGCCGCTGCAACAGCCGCTCGGCACCGAGCACCGGGTTCTTCGCCGCGGCATCGGATGTCGACGGTGCCGGCTCCCACGAGGTTTCGAAGTGGGAAAAGAAAAACCAGGCGATGCCGCCAAGGATCAGGCACACCAGGGCGCCGATGGCAGCGCTGCGCAAGTTGTCGGCGTTCATGATGCTCATGCCGCCCCCTTGCCCGGTCCGAACTCGTTGCCCCAGAGGCGGCAGCCTTCGGCAACAGCAGCCTCGTCGGGCCAGCGGTCGGCATAGGCCGCGCGCAGCCAGAGTTCGGTTGCCAACGCCGTGGCCTTGAGCCTGCCGGCGGCGAGCAGATTGTTGCGCGCCGCACGCTCGGCCAGGCGCGAGCAATCGCCTTCCGTGGCGCCGACGTTGATTTCCAGGTGGTCGTCATGCACCAGGCGCGAAATGGTGGCGCGGTACAACAGCGCCAGCGCCTGGCGCGATTCGCCCTTGCGCCACAGCGCCAGCACCTGGCTCGGCACGTCGTCGGGCAGGCTTTCGGGCCGGATGTCGAGGCCGGCGATCTCGGTGGCGCGCTTGCGCGAACGCGGCATGGCCAGCCCGGCAAACGAATCGCGGAAGCGGTACGCCAGCCAACCGATGCCGACGATGAGCAGGCAGATGACCACGATCTTGAGCAGGTCGGGAATGAACCCCAGGTTGGGCAGTGCCATCGGCTTGCGGTCCTTGGGCACATCTGGGTCGAGCGAACCCTTCCATACCCAATGCCGGTTGCAGCTATAGCCGCGCAGGTCGTCGGTATCGTAGAGTTGCGCCAGCTCGCGACGCACGTTTTCCTGTCCGGCATCCTGCGCCGGCTGGCGCGTCGCCTCGCATTTCTTGACCCACTCCGGCGCGGCGCATGGCTGCGCGGAGACAGGCGCGGCCGCATCGGCCCGCCCCGGCGCGGCAGCAAGCAGCAAGCCCAGCATGCAGGCCGCCAGCAAACCCAATACACCGGCATCGGCGCCACGCAGCTTGGGCCGCTTGATCTGGCGCAGCGCGATTTCCAGGTCCCAGGCTTCGAGCATGGCGCGCCGGTTAAGGTAAAGCGTGAAACCGCCGGCCACGAAAACCGGACCGATGATGGCGCCGGCGAAGGTAAACGCCAGAAACAGCAGCGATATCTGCACATAGCCCACGACCTGTCCGCGAATGAAATAAGCAAACAGCAAAAGCGGATTCACGCTGTTTTCGTTGCCCAGGAAAATCGACAGGAAGCCGATGAAGCCGATTGCCAGCACGACCTCGAAGATCGAACAGCACACGCCAAACCACGCCGCCGAGCCGCTGGTGCCGTTGCGCCCGATCACGCGGCGCCGTTCGTTCGCCACCTTGCCGCGCGCGCCCTCGAGCTGCCAGACCGGCGCGTACAGGCTGCGCCACGGTGCGATCGGCCTGCGCCAGGTCAGCATGGAAAACGCCCCGCCGCCCAGTTGCGACGGCCAGGCGCGCAAGGCTTCGCGCCAACTCACGTTCTCGCCGAAGACACGGCGCGACAACACATAGAGCGGCGCGCGTTCGGCAAAGGTGCGCAGCCACCAGGCAAGGATCAGGAACACCCAATACACCTCCCTCTGCCAGAATGCCAGCGCGGCGCAGATTGCCATCAGCGGCAGCCACAGCGTCAGCCAGACGGCGTAGGTGGTGCCGGCATGCGCGCGCAGGAGCGCATAGCCCAGGTCGAGCGCCTGGCCGGGCGGGCGCGGACGCAGTGCGAGCTGGAGCTTGTCAAGCTGCATCGCGGCCCTCCGCATCATTCGCACCATCGGCGCCTGGACCTGCACCTCTGCCTGCAAAGATGAAGTAAGCCGTCAAGCCGGTCCAGCAACACGCCGCCACCGAATATTTGACGACTTCCGGCACCGCCGTATTGGCCGACCAGAACGCTTCGAAGAACGCCGCAATGAAGGTCAAGAGCGCCGCACCGACGATCACCGGGAACATGCGCCGGCCCGCCGCGAACAGCGCATGGCGGCGCGACAGGCGGCCCGGCTTGATCAGCACCAGGCCAAGGCGCATGCCGGCGACGCCGGAGAGCATCAGGCCATAGATTTCGAAGCTCGAATGCGTCACCACGAAAGGCCAGAAAGTGCCGCGCGTGGCCGGGTCGAGACTGAGCCAGCCGGCCACCACGCCGCCGTTGACGCCGTTGAACATCACCGACAGCAAGGCCGGGATGCCGGCCAACAGGCCCGAGGCAAAGGTGCGGAAATCGATCGAGACGTTGTTCCAGATATAGAAGCCGAACATGGCGAAATCGCCATCGGCGCCGCCGCGCCCGATATTGACCGCGCCGGGCTGATACATCTGATGCATCGTGGAGAGTTCGCCGGCGCTCATGAAACTGTAGGCCAGATAGGGCTTCCACCACACCAGCAAGCCGCACAGCAGCGCCACGCCCCAGAACGCCAGCGTGATCACCAGCAGCAGGCGCCATTCCTGGCGCACGCGGCGCGGCAGCTCGACGTTGAGCCAGGCACGCAGGCGCATCGGCCGCTCCACCACCGCGCCATAGATGCGGCTGTGGCAATCGAAGGCCATGCGTTGCAGGTAATCGGTCAAGGTCGGCGAATAGCCGCGCTGCAGCGCCAGCGCCAAGCATTGGCACAATCGCCGATAGTACGACGGTAGTTCTTCGGTTTGCAACGATACGCCGGCGATGATCGCATCGATCTCGCGCCACAGCTCGGCGTGTTCGGCTTCGAACTGGCTCTGCTTCATTGCACCAACCCCGCCACATAACTGCGCATGCGCTCAAGCGACTCGCGGTCGTAGAGGCCGGTCAATTCATGCGCGATGCTGCCCAGTTCCACCAGGCGGCCCGGCGGCAGTGCGCGTTCGCGCTCGAACAGATCGACCAGCACGCGTTGCTCTTCGGGCGTCAGCGGAAACGGCAAGGGCAGCGGTGCCGCCTTCGGCAGCACGGTGCGCGCCGGCGGCTTGTCCACATACACCACCTGGGTGCGCGCGACGATGTCGCCCAGGCGGCGGAATTGGTCGTCGTAGATCATGCTGATCAAGCCGGTCATGTAGAGCACCGGCATGAAGTCGACGACCATCAGCAGATTGCGTATGCCCGATTCGCGCCAGCCGACCGGCAAGCCGTCCGAGCGCAGCACGCGGGTACCGGCCACCCGCTTGCCGATGGTGCGGCCGTCGAAATAAACCTCGCAAATCACGGGATAGCCCCAGTTTGCCAGGAACAGCCAGATCAGGAAGAACGACTGCCCCACCTTGCCCAGGAAACCCAGCACCACCGCCATGATCCACAACGAAGCCAGCCAGATCACGGTGTCGACCAGCCAGGCAAGCGCGCGCACGCTCGGCCCAGCCGGCGTGAGCGACAAGCGAACGCCTTCGGGCGTGGTCAAAGACAGGCGGCCGTCGAGCAACTCAGGCCTTGAACATCGATGCGTTGCGCCCGCGGGCGAACTTGGAGGGGTGCGGCAGTCGATTCAATCTGATCCCTTATTTGACACTACATTATTTGTCATTGCTATATTTACTACAGCCGATTGTAGAGCCGATTGTAGCCAAGATTTCTGCAAAACGCGCCTGCCCGGTGAAATTCCTGCGGGCAGGCGTGCATTAAAGCAAGATCAATGGCAAGTTCACTGGCAGGAGCGCGAGAGCGAAATATTGCCAGAGGCGAGGCCAGGTATCGAATAGGTGCCGGAGATCGAAGTCGCCGTCACCGTGCCGCTCACGCTGCCGCAAACGCCGCTGGTGCACACCAGCTCCACATTCAGAGTCGGCGGCTGTGTCGTGCCCTGGATCGGGATGCTATAGCCGCCGACAACAGCCGTGCCGGTGACGGTGAATGTGCCGTTGCCGTTGGAAGTCAGGGTCACGTTGGCCGTGCCGGAGTAGGTGCCCGCAACCGTGCCGCAAAACGCACCGGCATAGCTTTGCGCGGCTGCCGAGATCAAGTTCTCAATCACGGTGATGATTTGCTGTGCCAGCGAACTGGGGTCGGTGGTCGAACTCACCTGCGACAGCAGCGTGCGCGCGTCCTGTGCCGCAGTCGATCCGGCATAGCTCGATACGGCGCTCAAGGCCGATACTTCGCCGGTGAAGGCGGCGGCGACAGCGAGGCGGTTGGTGATCAGATCGACGTCATCCTGGCCTTGCTGAGTTGAATTGGCATAGGCGCCGGCCATGATGGACAGCGCCGCATCGCCCTTGCTGGTTTGGCCGCTGTCTATCGCACTGACCCAGAAGGCCGAACCGGAGGCTAACGGCTGGCGCCCCAGCACGTTGCTGAAAATGGTCGCGACGAATTGCGTCGTCGTGCCACTGCCATATAGGGCTTGCGACTCGGCCGACAGACCGAAGCTGTCGATCAGCGCGGCAAGCGCCGGGTTGGTGGCATAATCCGCAGCCAAGGTGCCGATATCGGTCGGCGCACCGAGCGACAGCAACTGTTGTTCGAAATTGGCCAAGCCGGTCGGATCGGCAGGTCTGCCGAAGTAGGCGACGTAGAGCTGCTGCACTTCATTGGCATAGTCCGATGCCGTGGTGCCCGCCTCTTTGATGCGCGGCTGCACCATCTGCGTCTGCGCCGGTTGACTGTTGCCACCCGCACCGCAAGCCGCCAGGACCGCGGCCACTGCCACAGCCAGCACGGCCTGCATGAGTCGCACGACCCGAGTATAACGAAAACCCATGACTCCCCCGAAGATGACGATATGGCCCTGAATTTTCCGTGCGTGGAAGATGCGGCTTGCGCTTGTGATGGGAGCCTGTGACCGGCGTGGCAAGCCTGCTATGACATTTCTTCTCGGTATTATATCGAGAACGCAGGCAAAAAAACCAGTGTTGCAAACTGGCATCGCCAAAGAAAGGGGTTTCTACTTTAACAACTCCGCCACGCAAGGCTGCGTGGCGGACGTGCATAACTGCGGCTTACAGGCCCGAGGACGGTGCCTTGCTGATCTTGGCACCCACGCCGATATGCTTTTCCCGGAACCAGCCCAGATTCATCTCGAGTGCGTAGCGCACGGCCTTGCCCTCGGCCGAGCAGTGGTTGTCTAACGTCTGCGGCTGCATGTCCTCGATGTTGAGGATGACGCCCTCGCTATCCATGAAGGCCACCGACAGCGGAAGGTCGGTGTTCTTCATCCACATGCAGGTCTTCACGACATCGGCCTTGAAATCGAACAGCATGCCGCCGTTGAGCGGCAACGATTTGCGGTACATCAGGCC